>OQVT01000869.1_pt1 | contig 18313 bp, 15 predicted proteins | sample 1691561 | NCBI WGS metagenome assembly OQVT01 (sample SAMN03418260, study PRJEB22391) | human gut metagenome | biome: human-gut; feature: organic feature; material: feces | host: Homo sapiens | place: Tanzania | collected 2013-01 | reverse complement strand
AGAAGGTCCTGGTGGGCCGCGAGATCGCCCAGCAGCCTGCCGTGCTGATGACGGCCTACGCCGTCCGCGGCCTGGACATCAACACCTCCTATACCATCTATAACCTGCTGACCGAGCAGAAGATGCGGGGCGTGGCCGTGGTGTATGTGGGCGAGGACCTGGACGTGCTGCTGGAGCTGTGCGACCGGATCGTCGTTCTGTGCGGCGGCCAGGTCTCCGGCGTGGTGGACGCCCGCACCACCGACAAGCGCCAGATAGGCGCACTGATGACGCTGGTGAACAAAGGAGGCAAAGCGGATGAATAAGATACATATCGCCAAGCGCGACACCCTGCCGCTGTATATCAACATCGCGATCCGCGGCGGAGCCATCATCCTGGCGCTGCTGGTGTGCGCCCTGGTCACCACCGTTCTCACCGGCGAGAACCCCCTGAGCATTTACGGCACCATTCTCAAGGGCGCCTTCGGCACCGCCCGCAAGAGCTGGACCACCTGGGAAAATGTGGCCATTCTGCTGGGTATCTCCCTGGCGGTGACCCCCGCGTTCAAAATGCGCTTCTGGAACATCGGCGCAGAGGGCCAGGTGCTCATCGGCTGTCTGGCCTCCGCCACCTGCATGATCACCCTGGGCGACAAGATCCCCAACGGGCTGCTGCTGGTGATCATGTTCGTGGCCTCCCTGGGCATGGGCGCCCTGTGGGGCTTCCTGCCCGGCCTCTTCAAGGCCAGGTGGAACACCAACGAGACCCTGTTCACCCTGATGATGAACTATATCGCCACCCAGCTGGTGGCCTACTTCATCATCATCTGGGAGGTCCCCAAGGGCGCCGGTAAGATCGGCATCATCAACCAGGACTCCCAGGCCGGTTGGCTGCCCACCATCGGCAACCAGAAGTATCTGCTGGCCATTCTGGTGGTAGCCGTGATGACGGGTCTGATGTACATTTATCTGAACTACAGCAAGCAGGGCTATGAGATCGCCGTGGTGGGCGAGAGCCGCCGCACCGCCAGCTATGCCGGCATCAAGGTGGACCGGGTCATTATCCGGACCATGGCCCTGTCCGGCGCACTGTGCGGCCTCATCGGTCTGCTGCTGACCTCCAGCACCGACCACACCATGACCACCACCATCGTGGACGGCCGCGGATTCACCGCCGTTATGGTGTCCTGGATGGCGAAATTCAACCCCATTATCATGATCTTCGTGTCCCTGCTGCTGGTGGTGCTCAACCGCGGCGCAGGCGAGATTTCCACGGCCTTCGGTCTGAACCGCTCCTTCGCCGATATCCTGACGGGCATCATCCTGTTCTTCATCATCGGCTGTGAGTTCTTCATAAGCTATAAGCTCAGCTTCCGCAAGTCTGCGGGAAAGGAGGCGGCGGAAAATGTTTGATATAGTATCCTTTTTCCCGCGCGCAGTCATGCAGGGCGTGCCTCTGCTCTTCGGCGGCACCGGCGAAATAATCACCGAAAAATCCGGCAACCTCAACCTCGGTATCCCCGGCATCATGTATGTTGGCGGCATCTGCGGAGTCATCGGTGCGTTTTTGTACGAGCAGTCCGCGTCGGAAATGAACACCTTCCTCACGCTCATGATACCCCTGCTCTCGTGCCTTCTCGGCTCGCTGCTGATGGGTCTTCTCTACTGCTTCCTGACCGTTACGCTCAGAGCAAATCAGAACGTCACCGGTCTTGCAATGACGACCTTCGGCATCGGCATCGGCAACTTCTTCGGCGGCTCGCTCATAAAGCTGACAAACGCCGAGGTGCCGTCCATTACTCTCTCGGAAACCAGCAAGGTCTTCAGCACGTATCTGCCCTTTGCGGACAGCTGCGGCTGGTTCGGCAAGATGTTTTTGAGCTACGGCTTCCTTGCGTACCTTTCCGTCGTGCTTGCCGTCGTCACCGCGTATGTCATCAAAAAAACGCGCGTCGGACTTAACCTGCGCGCCGTCGGCGAAAACCCCGCGACCGCGGACTCGGCCGGCATAAACGTCAACCGCTATAAATACATTGCCACCTGCGTGGGCAGCATGATAGCGGGTCTGGGCGGTCTGTACTACGTTATGGACTATGCCTGCGGCGTGTGGTCGAACGACGCCTTCGGCGACCGCGGCTGGCTCGCCATCGCGCTCGTCATCTTCTCCGTTTGGCGCCCCAATCTTGCGATTATTGCCTCGATACTCTTCGGCGGACTTTACATCGTCTATCTCTACATTCCCGCGGGAACGCAGCTTTACATGATGGAGTTGTACAAGATGCTTCCGTACCTTGTCACCATCATCGTCCTCGTCGTCGTTTCCATGCGCAAAAACCGCCAGAACGAGCCCCCCGCATCTCTCGGCCTCGCATATTTCCGAGAGGAACGGTAGAAAATACAGTGCTTTTAAGCCCCGTGGGAAACCACGGGGCTTTTGCTGACTGCGCTGCGCGCGGTTATTTTTCCTCGGCAGCATAGGCTTTTTGACAGTCTGATTTTAGTTTTTGAAAGATAAATATTCCGAAAATTATTGACAAACGATAATTGCGGCACTATAATATTATCGAAAAACAATAATCGAGGTGAAACCATGAAACGAAAAAACTTTATGATACTTATGGGTGCCGTTTTTGCGGCTTTGATGGCGCTTGAGCTGCTTGTTGATGGCTTGCCGACGGTTTTTTCTTCCGTTATGGCATTTCCGTTTGAACAGGTCGGGGCGGCGCTCCGCGCATTGGCGCTGAGCGGAAATGTCGGAAACGGGCTCGCGTTGGCTCTTTGCATAGCTCTGTCCTGTATTCCGATACTTTTCGCGCTCCGTCACAGAAGCGAGAAGGATCATCTCGGCGAAAACTTGGCGCTTTGCTGCATGAGCATTAACGTGTTTATTACCTTGTTCGGTATGGCAAATCCGTCAAAGCTCCTCTCCGCGTTTCCGTATTTCGGTGGGGAGGCCCTTCCCGTAGCCAAAGGGGTCATGGGCTGTACGGCTTGGTCGTTTATTATCCTTTGGGCAGTTTTAAGCTTGGTGAGACTGTTCCGCGGCGGTGACACAGAAAAGCTGCTCTGTTATTTGCGCGCTGCTCTTCATGCTGTTTGCATCCTTTTTGTTGCGGCAATTGCAATTTCCTGCGGCAGTACCTTGTTAGACGGATTTTCCGCTGCACAAAAAAGCATGGACAACGTAATGGCGGTAATACGCTTTGTTGCTGCCTCGCTGCCTTATATCCTTGACATCGGCATTACGCTCTCACTGCTTACGCTTCTGGATGCGTATGCTGAAAGAAATGAGGAAGATATCTCAAGACACGCCGATACACTATCCAAACGCTGCTGCTCGGCACTTGGTATTACAGCGGCGACTACCGCAGTTTTGAACGTTTTGCAGCTGCTGTTCTCTCGTTTTCTTTCCGACGTTTCCGTCAATGTTGAAATTCCCGTTGTCAGCTTGGTATTCATTCTCCTGATTCTGATCCTGTCACGCTTGACCGTGGAAAATCGAAAGCTTCAAAGCGACAACGACCTCTTTATATAAGGGGGGAGTCAGCATGGCAATACGAGTACACTTAGAGGACGTTCTGAAGGAGCGCGGACTGACATCGAAGGAATTATGTGCAAAGGTGGGCATCACAGAAGCAAATCTGTCTATTTTGCGAAGCGGAAAGGCTAAAGGCGTTCGCTTTTCAACTATCAATCGTATTTGCTATTTTCTCAAATGTGATGTGGGCGATATACTGAAATTTGACGGACTTTTGGAGGAAGAAGATGAAGAATAAAATAGGTATGATAATACTCGCCTGTGTGCTGGCTGCCTCCTTTGTTTTGGGCGCAACTGGTGCGGTGACCTTCGCAAAGGATGAACCGACAGACAACACGGGCGCTGCAAGCAAGGACAGATTGATCGGTGTTTTTATCACTACGGAGTATTTGAATCTGTTCGATTCTGAAAGCTATGTTAAAGACAATGCAGATAAAGTCCTGTCGGGCGGCGAAATCGGCTCATCTGACAGCGCACAATATCAAGGCAAATTATATGCTATACTTGCAGATGCTCCCTATACAGATCCGGAAACGGGAGAAAGCACAACGACAAAGAAATTCGCGTTTGACGGTATAGAGGGTATTTCGTATTTTTCCGCAAGGTATACGGATGAAAGCGGAACACAATATTTGGGGGCCGGTGACGATGATGCAATATCCGACGCACATACAGAGCTGCATTGCACCGATGCAGGCGACGGCATTGATATGAAAGGGACGATTTACGTTTCTGCATCCAAGGGCTCCGCTGTGTTCTACTGTAACCCCGTGTATCAAACCGCCGCCGGTGAGGTATATCTCGTGTCCGGTCAAGGTGTGAGCTTCGGCGGTGAGCTCTCGGCGGGTATGTCCGGCAGTCATGTACTGAAAGAGGAGCAGACGGTCACTATAGACGGGAAAAGCGAAACCGTCAGTTCAAGCATTGAAGTCAGCATCTGTTTTATGGATACGCCCATAGGAACAAGCATACTTCAGTTTGACCGCGATGGCAGCATTGTTGCCCGGGCGGATTATGCGGCAGGCGCTTTGCCGACCGAGATCACGACGAACCCGGATACAGAGTATATTATCGCAGAAACTCATATGAGCTCCGCAGACGGTAAGGAGACCGTAACAAGAGAATTGTTCCGGCAGGATGACGAGACCCTATATGCTTTTTTCTGCCGAGTAGACGGCATTTGCATCAAGCAGTATTGCAGTATAGCTTGGGACTGAAAAGCCTTGAGACAGTAGGCAAGCGCCGCTGTCATCCGCGATAATCGACCTATAAATTCTGCCGAGCAGTCGTGATGCGCGGTTTGTTAATCTGCGTTGCTTGCGCTCCCGGGCGGTTAGGTGGTATATTTAAGCCGCAAGGAGGTAGAAATTATGTTCTCTGAAAATTTAAAAACGCTGCGAAAGCAGAAGGGATATACTCAGGAGGAGCTTGCCGCGCGGCTGAACGTCGTAAGGCAGACCGTTTCCAAGTGGGAGAAGGGGCTGTCCGTGCCGGATGCGGAGCTGCTGCTGCGCCTGTCGGAGATACTTGAGGTGTCCGTTAGCACGCTCCTCGGCGCCGCGATACCCGACGATAAAAATCCCGACGACATCGCCGAGCAGCTTGCGCGGATAAACGAGCAGCTTGCGATGAAAAACCGCCGCAGCCGCCTCATATGGCGCACCGTTGCCTATGTACTCATTGCAATCGTCGTAATAAATCTGCTGCTTGTCGCGTTGGGAGTCATCGCCTTTACGCAATTTAAAGCTGACGATCACGAAAAAGTGCAGGAAACAAACTACGTTGAGGTAATTCCCGAAGAATAGAAACAGCCCCCGAGGAAGGAAATCAAACCTTCTTCGGGGGCTGTTTTGTGCGCTCTTATTTAAGATACGGAAGCCCCGTCTGCGGGCGGGGGTAAAACAGGACCTTGGGGCAGTCCTTTCCGGTGAGCTCCATTGCGCGCTCAAGTGCCTTCTGCGGATCCCGCACCGGCTCCATGAGCATAGTTCGAGCCTCATTATCCGAAACGTTCGGACAACTGAGCACGACCTTCGCACCCTTGCGGTAGATCTTTGCAAGCAGCAGGACGTGATCCATTTGAATCTCGTAGTGCTCCGTCGTCCAGCGTTCTATCTCCGCGAGCGTTTTGCCCGAGCCGAAGGCGCGAAGCATATCGGGAGAATTGACGCCCTCGTCGCAGCCGCAGGTGAGCAGCGTAACTGTGTCGCCGTCAAGTATCTCCGTCATGCCGATGAGGGCCTTTGCCGACTGGTAAAAATCAATGTCAAGCGGGCGGCCGGGGCAGGTGACGATAACGTCGGGCTTGTCTATCCCGACACCGAGGTAATCGCGGACGTATTTCACCGCCGTGCTGTGGCACTCTACAAGGCTGCCGGTAAAAACGGCGGCTATTTTCATTTCGTTGTTGAGAATGCAGTTAACGCCGAAGTCGATGCCGAAAAGCTCGGCAGCCTCGATCATGTCGTTGCTGACGGGGTTGCCGTCGAGCTTGCCGATCGCGGCAGCGGGGTCGAGAATACGCTCGGGGCGATGGTTTATGCGTATCGTTTCCTCGGAGGCTATGCCCGGCAGAACGGACTTGCGCCCGCCGGAGAAGCCCGCAAACTCATGCGGCTCGACCTTGCCGATCTGAACGTGGATATCACAGTTATATGCAAGGCGGTTGACCGTGACGGGCGTGCCGTTGGAGCTGTCACCGAGGTAAATGAGGTTATCCTTGTCAAACGGCGTATGATTTACGCACTTGACTTTTCCGTAAAGCTCGCCGAGGGCACACTCCATCTCCGCCTCCGTTGCTGGGCGGTGAACGCCGATTGCAACGAAAAACGTAATGTTTTGAAGCTCGATGCCGCCTTTTATCAGCTCCTCGACGGCGACCTTAGCCATGGGAGCGGTGGGGATACCGCGCGTTGCGTCCGATATCAGAATGCAGGCTGTTTTTCCGCCCTTTTCGCGTGCAATATCGCTAAGGCGCTTGCCCGATACGGGCTGCGCGAAGGCCTTTTCAATGGCGTCGAGCCCGTCTATCGCCGGAAGCTGGCGCGTTTGCACAAGCCCTGCGCAGTTAGCCTCGGGGAGGGTCAGCTCGATGCCGAGCATAGTGTCCTTATAGGTGCAGAGACCGTTTTTGGTTTCCAATGTGTACATTGCTTTCCTCCAAAGAGAAAACCGGAGAGGCAGGCGCCCCTCCGGTCATGAATTATTTTTCCGTCAAAGCTCAACGTCTTTGCCGCCGGTGAGATCCTCCTCGGGCTTCTCGATGCAGGCGTGGTTGCCCTTGCCGGTGAAATCAACGATAAAGTTGCGCAGCTCAAAGAGCGTTACCGGTACGAACGAAACGGGTATTGCCGCATAAGCCCATGCATAGGGAATCCTGAGTGCAGGCGTCAGACGGAATCCGGCCTTCATGCAGTACTGTATGCCGATAAAGACCATGAGAACGCAGATGCAAACGATGATAAACTGCGTGAGCTTGGTCAGAACATTCTGAACCTTTTTCGGCATATGCTCCTTGAAGACAACGATCGCAACGTGCTCACGGCGTGCTGCAAGCACGGCCACACTCATCATACCGAACCACACGAGCATTATCTTCAGCAGCTCTTCCGACCATGTCAGGGAGTTATTGAGTACATAGCGGAATATGATGTGAGCCATGAGGATAACGACCATTGCCGTCAGCACGAGGATGAGCAGCGCCTTCATTATCTTGAATACCACTTCGAGGGCTTTATCAATTTTTTCAATCATGTGTCTTCTCCTTCCGGATGTGTCTTCAGCCGCTAGGCGAATAAGACTTCAGGCAAATCAGAACTTGCCTACCTGGGCGAGAACGTCCTTAACGTCTTTCATGTACTGATCGACTACGTCCTGACCGATGTCCTTTGCAACGAGCTTCATAACTGCGGGCTGTGCGACCGCTGCCATCTCGGCTCTTGCGTCTGCGGAAACTTCATTTATCTGCATGCCGTACTTGTCGGCGAGATCGGCGAGGATGAGATCCTCACGCTCGAGGTTGCAGAAGCGGCTGAATTCCTGTGCGTAGATAGCGCCGGCCTGAACTACCTTCTGATATGCCTGAGGCAGACTGTTGAAGAACTTGAGGTTGCAGACCAGAGGCATTGCGTCATAGATGTGGTTGGTGAGGGACAGGTACTTCTGAACCTCATAGAGCTTCTTGTCAGTTACGTTGGCGATGGGGTTCTCCTGCGCGTCAACGACCTTCTGGGACAGGGAGATGTAGAGCTCGGAGAATGCTACGGGAGTGGGGTTGGCACCAAGTGCGGAGAAGGATTCCATGTGGTTATTGTTCTGCATGGTGCGCAGCTTAACGCCCTTGAAGTCGGCGACGCTGTTGATAGCGGAAACATTGCTGGTGACCTGGCGCATGCCGTTTTCCATGTAAGCCAGACCCTTGAGGCCCTGAGCCTCCATCTTATCGAGCAGGTTGGTGCCGACATAGCTGTCGAGAACCATCCATGCCTCGGCGTAGGAGTTGTACACGAAGGGGATGTCCATTACTTCAAACTCGGGAACGTAGGATACGACCGGCGCGAAGGATGCGACTGCCATTTCAAGGTTGCCCTGAGCAACCTGCTCGAGAGTTTCCTCTTCGCCGCCGAGCTGACCGGAGGCGCAGACTTCAACCTGGACCTTACCGTTGGTGTGCGACTCAACGTACTTCTCCATCTGATACAGACCGAGAGTTGCGGGGTAAGAGTCGGAGTTTTCGCAGGCGATACGGATGGTGTAGGTCTCGTCGCCTACATCGTCAGACGCCGTACCGTTGCCGCCGTTGCCGCCATTGCCGCAGGCGCACAGTGCGAACACCATGACCAGTGCAAGAAGCATAGCAATGATTCTTTTTGACATTTTCTTTTCTCCTTTTTAAATTATATTTTTAGTTGCTAACGACTATGAGAGGTAGCCCATAGACCTCGGCAGCCAAAGCGCAAGATCGGGGACGAAGGTGACCAGCAGCAATATGCCGATAGTCATAAGTAGGAATGGCAAAGCTTCTTTTGCCGTTTCCTCTATGCGCACGCCTGCAATGGGGCTCGTTACGAACAGCGTTACGCCGAAGGGCGGTGTTGCAAGACCTACGACGAGGTTGATGCAGAATACGAGACCGATGTGCAGGGGGTTGATGCCGATAGCCCATGCGATGGGGGCGATGATGGGAGCGAGGATAACGGTGGATGCGTAGTCATCCATGAACATACCGCAGATTATGAGCAGTACGTTGACGAGCAGCAGGAACGCCCACTGCGGCATCTGGCTCAGAGGCTCGATGAGGAGGCTCATTACGCGCTCGTTTGCAATGCCCCATGCCATTGCGGTGCCCGCACCGGCGAGGATAAGAACAAGACCGGAGGTGGAGGCCGCTTCGATGATCATGTCGGGAATGTCCTTGAGCTTTACGGAGCGGTTAACGAAGAATGCAATGATGGCACTGTAAACGACTGCAACGCCGGATGCCTCGGTGATGGAGAATATGCCGCTGAATATACCGCCGAGGATTATGACCGGAAGGAACAGGGCGGGCAAAGCCTTGAGGGTCGCCTGACCTTTTTCTTTCCAAGTGGATTTGCCGTAGGACGGGTAGCCGCGCTTGACGGCTGTGCGGTGAGCGATAACGCACTGGGTGAGCGCTATGAGTATTGCCGGGGTGACTGCCGCCATGAACAGACCGGCGATAGAGGTGTTGCCGACTGCGGTGCAGTACAGGATCATAAGCACGCTCGGCGGCATGATCGGGCCGAGCAGCGAGGCGGAGGACATGACCGCTGCCGAGTATGCCGGCGAGTAGCCCTCCTTCTTCATCATAGGAATGAGGAAGACGCCGAGGGAGGCAGCAGATGCGACCGCGAGGCCGACTATCGAGCCCATCAGCAGCGATGCGCCGATGGTGACGATGGCGATGGCACCTTTGAAGTTGCCGAACCAGACGTTAACGAATTTGACGAGCGATTCAAGCAGACCGCCGCGCAGCATGAGCTGACCGGTAAGTACGAAAAACGGTACCGCGAGGAACGAGAAGCTGTTCATGCCTCCGTACATTTTTATCGCGAGCTGGACAATGTTGAGGTCTGCCGACAGCAGGTAGACCACAGTGGTGATAAGAAGGTTGTATGCAATGGGCAGACCGATGACCATCAGTGCCAGAAAGCATACTATCATCAGTATCAATGATGTTGACATAGCTTCTCTCCTTCATAGGCTCTCAGGGATTTGTGTATGTGTGTTTTGTGGGTACGGCACAGGCTGCCGTGGTATGTATACATTATAGCTTTATCGTGCAAAAAATATATAACAATATTAACTTGAAATGAAACAATAATTATTTTAGTATTTTCTGTACAAAATAATACTGCACTTTTTGTGCATAAATCACTATCGCTTTGCGCTTATTTGCGGCAAAATCGACAAGTTTTCGGCAATCCCTTTTACAGGCATTTGAAAAATGTAACTCCGTTAACGAGAAAGGACATTATCCGCCGCTTTGTTTGACTTTGCATTCATTTAACATTATAGTAAAAATATCATTGCGATATATTGCGGAGGCGAAATATCGCGCAAATGCAGTTCACATTACCTGTTGGAGGAATGACATATGCAGAAAAAGATCAAGAACCGCGAAGCGCTGCTGTCCCACGGTGACGTCGAGGGCAGAAAAATCGTGCTTGATATCACCGAGAAAACTCTTCAGCATCTCGACGCTTATGAGCGCATCAAAAGCATTGCCCATATGGAGGGCGATACGCTGTGCATAGGCTCGCGCCGCTGGGATCTGAGCAAGAAGCGCAACGTGTATCTTCTCGGCGCCGGCAAGGCCTGCAACCATATGGCGATGGCTATAGATGAGATACTCGGAGAGTATTTGACCCGCGGTATTGCGATAGTTAAAATAAAGGAAGACACCGACGTGTTCCGCCGCACCGACGTTTTCGTCGGCGGACACCCGCTCCCCAACGAGGAGGGTCTGCGTGCGTGCAAGGAGATAATAAAGCTCGTTGACGGCGCAAACGAGGATGACCTGTTCATCGTCGTCATAAGCGGCGGCTCCTCCGCTCTTATGAGCTGCCCCATCGAGGGCATCACGCTCCAGGACGAAATAGACACGACCGACGTCATGCTCAAGTCCGGCGCGGGCATTTACGAAATAAACGCCATTCGCCGCCACATCTCCGCTATGAACGGCGGTATGCTCGCAAAGCGCATCCGTGAGCGCGGCGCGGAGCTCATCGGCTTCGGCATCTCCGACGCGGTCGGCACTCCGGCGACAGGCGATATCGGCGAGCCGTACAAAAATTACAAGGGCACCCCGATGGGACCGGACCAGACCACCCTCGAGGAGGCGCGTCAGGTCATCCGCGATTACGACGTCGCCGACCGTCTGCCCAAGAGCGTTGTTGATTATATAATGAACGTAGGTCCCGAGGGCGAGACACCCAAGGCGTTCCCCGAGAACACCTACTTCCTCATTAACAGTCTGCCCGACTCCTGCCTGACGGCGAAGCGCATCTCCGAGGACATGGGCATCCCCGCCATCATCCTCACGTCGTTCCTTGAGGGCGAGGCGAGAGACGTGGGCACGGTGTTTGCCTCCCTTGCACGCGAGATACAGAACTACGGCAACCCGATAAAGCCTCCCTGCGTACTGTTGTGCTCGGGCGAAGCGACAACGAAAATCCTTGACAACTCCGTCATAACCGGTCACGGCGGTCCCGGACAGGAGCTCACGCTCTCTTACTCCATTTCCGCCAAGAAGGCTCCAGGCTGCGTATGCCTGTCCATTGACTCCGAGGGCACGGACGGCACCACCGTCGTTGCCGGCGGTATGACCGATTCCACCAGCTACGACTGCGCCTGCGAAAAGGGCATCGACGTTTTCGAGTCCCTGCGCGGCCACGCTTGCTTCGAAGCTCTTGACGAGATAGGCGACGCGGTGTTCACCGGCAACACCGGCACGAACCTGTGCGATTTTAATATCATGTACGTTCCCGAGCTTCCCGCAAAGAAGCTCAAGGGCAGCCGCATTAAGAGCGTCCACGCCCGCCAGATCATCGACTGCAAGTGCCGTCCGATGGTGGAGGTAGACGTTGTGACCGAGGACGGCTCCGTCGGCACCGCCGCGGCTCCCACCGGCTCCTCCGTCGGTATGCACGAGTCCTTCGTTCTGCGCGACAACGATCCCGCAGAGTACGACGGAATGTCCGTACACAAGGCTGTTGCAAACGTCAACGATATAATAGGCCCTGCGCTCATCGGCATGGACACCCTCGACCTCGAGGCGATAGACCGCAAGATGATCGGGCTTGACGGCACCGACAACAAGTCCAAGCTCGGCGGCAATGCCATTTACTCCGTTTCCGTCGCGGCATACCGTGCGGCAGCGGCGAGCCTCAAGCGCCCACTGTATGATTACGTCGCCGACGGCAACATTAAGACCGTTCCCATTCCTTCCTTCAACGTCCTCAACGGCGGCAACAACGCCGGCATTAAGCAGGCATTCAACGAGTTCATCGTCATGCCCTACCGCGCAAGCGATATTGAGCAGGCGGTCGAGATAGCCGTCAAGGTGTTTAAGCAGCTCGGAAACGTCATTCGTGACTTCACGGGCGCTGAGCCTCGCGTCGGCGGCTCCTACGGCTGGTGCGCGCCCTCGGAGGATCCCGAGGTCTGCCTCAAGCTCATTCAGAAGGCCATCGACGACTGCGGCTACACCGAGCAGTGTGCCTTCGCGCTTGACTGCGCCATGAGCGAAATGTACGACCGTGAGAGCAAGACCTATTACCTCAACGGTAAGCAGATCACGAGCGACGAGCTCATTGCATACGTCAAGGCGCTCACCGAGAAGTACAACTTCGTGTTCATCGAGGATATGCTCGACGAGGACGACTGGGACGGCTTCGAAAAAGCGCATAAGGAGATAAATCGCACCTTCATAATCGCCGACGACTTCACCGTTTCAAATCCCGAGCGTATCCGCAAGGCGTATGAGCGCGACAGTATCGACGGCTTCATTCTCAAGCCCAATCAGGTCGGCACCATTTCCGAGGCGATGGAATCGCACCGCTTTGCAAGCGAGCACGGTCTGTTCTCGATAACCTCCGGCCGCAGCGGCGGCGTTGTGGGCGACGTGGTCATGGATCTTGCCGTCGGCCTTCAGATACCGTTTATAAAGAACGGCTGCCCACGCTCCGGCGAGAGGATCGACAAGCTCAACTTCCTCATGCGCGTCAAGGATTCCTACCCCGGCTGCCACATGGCAAAGATAGACGACATCGTGAGATTCTGAGATATAAAAAGCTCCCGCATCATATGATGCGGGAGCTTTTTGCTACTGTGCCGTACCCTTCCCGTCGTTTACGGCTTTTATTACGAGCATGGAATAGTTCCAGTTGTTTTTCATGGCAAGCTCCGCGCCGAATGGGTCCTTTATACGGAAGCACTCTATCATCAGCTTATGATCGTTATACGAGGTGCCCATGGTGTTGTCGCGGAAGAACATATAATCAAGCCGCGCAATGTGGACCCAAAGCGCTGAGCAGAATTCGTCAATGTATTCGTTGCCCGCTATTTCGAGTATCTTCTGATGGAAGTCTTTATCCGCTATGAGTATGCTCTCGGCGTCGTTATTCTGTTCGCTGAGAACTCCGAACACGGCGTTTAGCTCCTCAAGCTCTTTAATATCCTTCGGCGTTGCCTTATCGACCGCAAGGCGCACCGCAAGGCACTGAAGCGTCAGCATGGGGAGATAATAGCTTTCGATATCGTCCAGCGAAAGCTCCGCAACGACGGTGGCTCTGCCGGGGTAGGTGAAGATGAGCTTCTGCTGCTCAAGCATTTTGAGCACCTCGCGCACGGGAGTTCTGCTGACGTTAAAATACTCCGCGATCTCGGTGTCGGATATTTTTTCGCCGGGGCGAAGCTGCATGACCGTTATCCAGTGCTGCATGGTTTCGAGAATTTCGGCCTTTGTGGGCGTACCCTCAAAGGCGTTCGGGCAATTGGGAAGCGGCATAATATTTCTCCGTAAATCTACATTATATTAACTGATTATATCATTGCAAAATCGGCTCGTCAAATCATAACTTGCAAAAATCTATGTAATAATGTATTATAAGTATCAGGGAGTATTTTTTAGAACATAGGGAAGGATTGGTTGTCATGCTTTTCACCTCCAAGGTAAGCGCAGCCTACGGAGCACTGACACATTCGCAGAAAATAGTCGCAAATTACGTTGACGAAAACTACGAGGACATCGCATTTTCGACGCTCGAGGAGCTGGCGGAAAAGATCGGCGTGAGCACAACGACGGTAATTCGCTTTGCCCGAGCGCTGGATTATTCCGGATTTTCGGAAATGCAGGACAGCATCAAAAAGGAGATACAGACCAAGGGCTCATTGCCGGATAGGCTCGAGCGAGCGGCGGTATCTTCCGGAAATGATCTGCTGGAGGAGGCATTCTCGACGGACATAAAAAACATTCAGCTCACCCTTGCCGGACTTCAGGCGGGCGAGCTTGAAAGGGCCATCGAGATGATAAGCGATGCGCGCAATATCTACGTTCTCGGTATGCGCAGCAGCTTTTCGCTGGCGCACTACATGGTGTCGCGTCTTGGCGAAATCAAGCGCAACGTGCATTTTATCCAGACGACGGGGCTCATCTATCCCGAGGAGATAGTTTCCGCGGAGGCCGGCGACGTGTGCATTGCGTATATTTTCCCTCGCTACTCGCGCATAGGAATCAATATTCTCGCGTGGATGCGCAGCCGCGGCATAAAGGTCGTACTGTTCACATCGAATAATGATCTGCCTGTCAAGGCATACGGCGACGTGTGCTTTAACTGTTCGATAAAAAGCGTTTCCTGCAAAAACTCGCTGACGGCGCCGATGTGCCTGACGAATTACCTCGTTGCGGAGCTCGCTCTGCGAAACTACGAGGAAGCGCACGAGGTGCTCTCGCGCACGGAGGAAATACTCAGTACGGGCTTCTACCTCGGAATATAAAACCACATATTAAAACAATAAAAAGGTGGTCGATGACCACCTTTTTTGCGCACATAAAGCGGAGGCTTGCACCTCCGCTTTATGTTGCGGTAAATAATTTAGAAGGAGAATGTTACTCGCACTGTGCAGGATTTTCCCAGAGCAGGAGCTTGGTGCCGATGCCCTTGTCGAGCGCGGTCTGATACAGGTCGTAGCCGAGGCCAAGGTCGAATACGCTCATGCCGCAGGCGATGAAGCAGATGATGTCGTCATCGCTTGTACGACCCTGCTGCTGACCCATGATGATCTTGCCGATGGCCAGAGCGTCGTCAAGCTGCTCCTTCTTACCGAGGTCGATAAGATGGTAGATGGGGCCGCCGATGACGCCGGCGTAGTACTCTTCCTTATCGCCGGTTGCGATCGCGTCCTCAACGTATGCGTGGTGCAGACCGATGTGGTCGTAAACGACCTTCATCTTGGTCCACAGACCGCCGTTCTTGTCATACTCGCCGCCCTCTTCCTGGTCGAAGTGCACGGGGCCGGATGCAAGGATGGTGCAGCCGGGCTTTACCCATTCGCCCTTGATATTCAGGAATGCGGTGCGGGATGCGGCAACGGAGATGACGTCTGCCTGACGAACTGCCGTTTCGAGATCGGACTCGACGACTGCCTCAACGCCGTATGCCTCGCGGACATGAGCTGCCAGCTTTTCGGCGGGAGCGGGGGAGTGGTTGTTGCAGATGACCTTCTTGACGTTGGGAAGCTGGGTGATGATGTTGTCAAGGCAGGAGGTGCCGATGGCGCCGCAGCCGATGCACAGCAGAACCTCTGCGTCCTTACGGGCGAGGTAGCGTGCGGCGACGCCGGGAACTGCGCCCGTGCGGGCTGCACTGAGGAGGTTAGCGCTCATGTATGCGATGGGTTCGCCGGTGTCCTTGTTGTTGAGGGTGACCATCAGAACGCTGCGGGGCAGACCCTTTTTCTTGTTTGCGGCGTTCGAGCCGTACCACTTCTGACCGCAAATGTCAAATCTGCCGCCGAGGTAGGCGGGCATTGCGACGAAGCGGCGGTCGGGACCGGCGACGGGCATGTTGGGGAATTCGCTCTCCTGGGGGAATACTATATACATACCGTGGTTGTTGTGGTTGTTGCCGCCCATGAGGTAATCGCCCTTTGCGAGAAGGGTGAAAACTTCCTCGGCGTTGTCGATGCACTTTCTTGCATCAAGGACTCCGGCAGCGATGGTGTCGGGCTCGGACAGGTACAGAAATTCAGTTTTATGAGCCATGATGGTTCTCCTTTCGGTCGATCGGGACTGTCCCGTAATTTTTCGTTTCGGGCGATACCGCAATATATCGCCTTGCGATATATCAAAATTACAATGTAAGTGGTAAATAGTCAATGCCTTGACTGAAGAAATCATACTATATTCGCAAAAGGTGAGAATATATTTTCTTTTTCTATGAAAATTACAAATACCCATTGACCAAAGCGTGGTTTATGTGTTAATATTTCTGTACCAAACAATACAGAAAAAATTAAATCTTCCTTGTAAATGGGGTGTGATCTGAATGAGCGAGCAGGTATCAAAGCTCAGAGTGCTTAATCAGTGTATAAGTCCGGCTTCCAAGACCGTTGGGCATCACCGCCATCGTGAACCGGAGCTTCTGCTGGTTACAAGCGGCGAGCTTCGCGCGCTGCTGAGTAACCGCGAGATCGTTCTGCGCGAGGGCGAGGGGCTGTTCATAAACGGCGGCGCACCGCACGGGATCGTTGCAAATTCTAAGGAGGGCGCAAATTTTATCTGCGTGAGCTTCAGCACCGACTGCATAGCCGGGCCGGACGACGTGCGGATGACAGCGCGCTATATTGATCCCATACTCAAGGCGCGCAGCTGCGATTACGTTCCTCTGCGCGGCAGCGGCTGGGCGAACGATATCTGCGATATGCTGCGCAGTATGCAGGCGGCATATTCGGCGAAGATGCCCGGCTATGAGCTGCGCCTTAAAATCATGGTGTCGGAGATCTGGCTGACGCTTTATGAAAACTGCGTGCCCGATCTGGATGACAAGCGCAGCGTTTCCCATACGGAGAAGGTGAGAATCGACATACTGCGCAGATTTATTCAGGAAAACTACGCCGAGAAGATCACCCTTGAGGACATTGCCGCCGCAGCGCACATAAGCCGCGGCGAGTGCTGCCGGATATTCAAGCGCCTGTATAACACGACTCCGTTTCAGTACCTCGTGCACTACCGCCTGACCCGCAGCGTGTATTATCTGTCCGAGACCGACAAGAGCATATCCCAAATTGCCCAAAGCGTCGGCTTTTGCAGCAGCAGCTATTACACCAAGTGCTTCCGCTCGGAGTATAACTGCACTCCGCTCAAATTCCGTCAGGCGCAGCACCGCCTTGTCGAGATATAATGCCGTAAACCTCATAACACCTTAAAAAGCAGCTCCGCGGTCTAAAAGCCGTGGGGCTGCTTGAGTTTTTATATTATGTATGGCCTCGGCAGCAGGAGATAGCGGCCGCGGCAAAGGCACGCAACGTGCAGCGCTTCGTGCTCGGTCTGCCGAAGAACATGGACGGCAGCGAGGGGCCGCGCGCGGAGAAAAGCCGCGATTTCAAAAGCATGCTCGAAGCCGGCGGCAGTATTCCGGTCACGCTCTGGGACGAGCGGCGCCCCCGTCGCGTATGCTGTCCGCGGCGGCGACGGGCTTGCCGAAGCGGCCGAGACATTCCGCGAGCTTTTCCGCCGGCAAGGCGCGCGGACTCTGCGGCGTGACGCAGACGTATTCGTCCGCGGCCTCGTTGAGTATCTCCGTGAGTCCCATATAATCCTTGTCCGCCAGCACGCCCACAAGCAGGACATGCCGCCTGTCCGGGAAGTAGTTTCTGAGATTATCGACGACCGTCCGCGCGCACTGCGGGTTGTGCCCGCCGTCCACAACGAAATACGGCTCATCCGCCACGACCTCGAAGCGCGCCGGCCAGCTCACGGCGTACAGGCCGTGCTCCACGGCGTCCTGCTCGAGCTTCCAGCCGCGGCCGCGCAGCACCTGCACGGTCTCCACGGCGACCGCCGCGTTTTTAAGCTGATGCGCGCCGAGCAGCGGGATGGCGTAGGCGTCGCCCTTATAGTCGAACACCTGACCGTCAAGGCTGTCAAATTCGCTGACGATCTGCGAAAAATCGGCTATATGCAGCCTTGCTCCCTGTTCCTCGCAGCGTGCGCGTACTACGTCCGTCACGCTCTCGCTCTGCTGATAAAGAATGACATCGCAGCCGGGTTTTATTATGCCCGCTTTTTCAAACGCGATCTTTTCCACCGTATCTCCGAGCACCTTCGTGTGGTCAAGGCCGATGTTCATGATAACCGCCGCCTCGGGCGCGTCTATTATATTCGTCGCATCGAAGCGGCCGCCGAGGCCGACCTCCAGCACGACTATGCCGCACTTCTCTTCGGCATACCACAGCAGCGCCGCCGCAGTCATAAGCTCAAACTCCGTCGGGTGGTCGGTCATCGCGTCGGCGGCGATCTTCACGAGCGACACATCCGCCGCAAGGACATCGTCGTCTATCTGCTTGCCGTTTATCTGCATGCGCTCGTTGAAGCGATAGAGATAGGGCGAGGTGAACAGTCCGGTCTTGTAGCCCGCCGCCTTGAGTACAGACGCCGTCATCGCAGCGCAGCTGCCCTTGCCGTTTGTCCCGGCGATGTGGATGAACTTCATCCCGTTCTGCGGGTTTCCGAGCTTCTCCAGAAGCTCCGTGATGCGTTCAAGCCCCGGCCTT
>OQVT01000863.1_pt1 | contig 18337 bp, 32 predicted proteins | sample 1691561 | NCBI WGS metagenome assembly OQVT01 (sample SAMN03418260, study PRJEB22391) | human gut metagenome | biome: human-gut; feature: organic feature; material: feces | host: Homo sapiens | place: Tanzania | collected 2013-01 | reverse complement strand
ATTATATTTATTGTTGCGTCGTTTGAGTCTGCGTTATTTTCAATAATCGCGGCAAGACTTGAAAAGCGTATTCAAAAATTAGAAAAAGAATTTGAAATCAAACAGAAATTATCTGTAGCCGAAAAAGTTTCTGCACCTAAAGAACAAATCGATGACGGTTTTGAAAATTATGATAAACTGAAATCTCAAATTGCATTTTTTAAAGAAGAAACGGAAAGAGCAAAATTATCTTTAAATAAGAAAATAGAAGAATATAATCAATTAAGTTTTAGGTTTTGTCAGCAATCTTACGAAAAGTATAAACTTCTTAGTAACTTTGTGGAAAAATTAAAAGAGAAATCTTACGTGAATAACTATTGCGAAGAGGTAATTCGTATAAATGATATAGATAAAATATTAGAGGAGAGTAAAAAATGATAATTGATTATATCGGGCAGGAATTGATTTGGAATTTAACCGCGACGCACCCATACAAGCAAAATCGCGGGAATTACAGTATAATGATTAATTGCAAATCCCCGAAACAGAACAAAGACGCTTTTCGCTTTTTGAAGTCGCATCTCGGCGGCAAACTCTTGACCGTAGAAACTCAAAAATACCTCGACGAAAATACAGGGGTGGAATGTGTCCTTGTTAGCAAAATATCCGTTCCCGACGCATTTGGCGGGTTTGGAGAAGTGATTTTTATAAACGAGTTCGCAAAGGAGATTAAGGAATGATAACAGAAAATATAAAACTTTGTGATTTTGTAGAGCGATTCGTCGGACATAATTCTACGGTGTATCTCTATAAAGAACACTTTGAACTCAAAGACAAAATTCGCGTCAGGCACGATGAATTGCTTTGGCGGGGAATGGATTGGCAGATTTCGTTTGCTTATGATGATTCGGACTACTTCAAAACACATCCTGAAGTTCAACCCTGCCCGTATCGTGACGCAATCGTCGAAAAAGTAGTAACACCACAGAGTATTATTCCCGCAATCGGTGACGTGGGAATTGTTATAAAAGAAATTCATAGAGAAATAAAAGGATAAAACAAAATGGCTATTAATTTGTATCTTGAAAAACTTGGTTTAAATAATCCTACGGTTGTTAAACGAATTAACAAAAACGGAGAAATCGAACGTCTTGAATCGCGTCGGCTTAGAATTTATGAAACAGTAAAATTTTGGAAACATTGCTTCGACATAATTTGGGGCGAGAAAATAATTCTACATTGTTCCACAAAAGATTATAGAGCAATGAGTCAAAAAGCATTACCAACTTGCTCAAGTGTTATCGAATTATTCGAGCAAGCGGGCGTAACGTGTGTGGAAGATAAATATTTTAAAGAAACTCCGACAACTTTAAACACAGCGCAAAGCATAGTTTTTGACTTAAAAAATTATATTAAACTATACGGTTTTGTTCCAAAATATGACGTAGAAATGCTTATGCACAAATATGGATTGATAAACCTATATAAAGCAGAAGAAAATTAAAAAATTTTAAAATAGTCTTGTTATTTAGTTGACAAGGCTATTTTTATGTGCTATAATTAAGCCATAAAACGCAGGAGGGAATGCAACAAAAATGAAAGATTATTTTACAACAAAGGACAGAGCAAGACATTTCTTTGTCGTCGGGATTACTCAGATTATAAAAGATTTGGCGAACTCGGACGCTCTTAGCCCATTTGAAGCCAAAAACTTAAAGACGGCGGCAACTTGCTTGGATAAAGCAAATGATTCGATTTTCGAGCGGTTAGGGACTGCATATCGCAAAAAGGTTCTCGCAATGAACCGCGATAATAAAATCGATTTGGTAAGTCGGTACGGTTCGGGCGGTGTTACGATATCGAACGTTGCAAGCGAGGACATTGAACCCACACTCGAGGATTTGCGGTTGTGGAAATGTACGAGTTGCGATAGCCCGGATAAATTCAAGGATTGCGCCGTATATAATATGTGTGTTGCATGCGATTGTAGAGTCAATGACTACAAGAGCGAAACTTGTCCGTTTAAAGCAAACTACAAAGATAATTTGGATATCGACGAGGATCTATGAAATGGTTCGGAAGAAGATAAGTATTTTTGAGCCGATAAAAGGCAAAACGTCAGTCGATAGTAAAATCAGACACATGCGAAAAGACGCGACAATGCGGGTGCAATGCGAGATAAGATTGTGTTGTAATTGTACCGAGGAATATTGTAGCGGAAAGCCTTGCGATAAACTAAAAGAAGCGTATAAACAAGTAAAGGTGGAATGGGATAATGAAAGAAAGGAAAGGAGGAAACAGAAATGAAAGTCTTATATCAATGTTTTGAAACGAGTTATCTCAACGATATCGAATGCAGATGCCACGGCTGGCTACTCGATAATCCGCAAATGCGTTACGGCGAACTTCCCGCAAATAAGACGATAACATACAACACAGAAGATAAGTCGTTACTGCATTTGTTGGAAGCCGGGTACTTTGACGGAATTTGGATTACCGAACCGATTTTCAAAGGCAAAAGAAAAATGGATAAGTTGACCGATTGGGAACTTAGATACGTGCCGAGAAGTTCAGAGTACGGCAAGCGAATGAAATGGACCGATTTTAACTCGGTTACAAAGGTCTACGATTATCGCAAAATAAAAAATTCCGAGAAATTTACTCTTTCTCGGCTTATGCGGGAACTTCAGGCAAACGAATTTATAGAATTTTGTAAGGATAGGGGATTGGGAGTAATTCCTGTGGAGATAAAATAATGATTCAATGTTCGTTATTCGACGGGGCAAATCCGTTAAAGGTAACAAAACCGTTAAGGCTTATAGAACTTTTTGCCGGGATAGGCGCGCAGGCGAAAGCACTCGAAAATCTCGGAGTTGAGTTTGAACATTATCGGATATGCGAATTCGATAAATATGCGGTCGCGAGTTATAACGCAGTCCACGGAACGGAATTCACAACAAGCGATATAACCAAAATTCACGCCGCCGACCTCGGCATTGTCGAAACCGATAAATACGAATACATAATGACATACTCGTTTCCTTGTACCGACCTTTCAACGGTTGGTAAACAACAAGGAATGAGCCGAGGAAGTAAAACTTGCAGTAGTTTGTTATGGGAAGTAGAAAGGATTTTAAAAGAAACGAAAGAACTTCCGCAGATCCTTCTTATGGAGAATGTACCTAACGTACTTTCTTTAAAGAATAGCGCAGATTTTTGTGAATGGCGCAGATTTCTTGAAAGTTTAGGCTATACAAACAAATACGCAATACTCAATGCGGAAGACTTCGGTATTCCGCAGAACAGGAAAAGATGTTATATGTTGAGTTGGCTCGGAGATTTTTATTACGATTTCCCTGAGAAAATTCCGATGAAACCGTTTATCGATTTTTTGGATTTTAATGAAGATTATATCATAAAACCTGAAAAACTAACCAAAACACAAAAAAATTGTATTAAGCATATAGCAAATGGAACATTGTCAAAAACAATTAGAAGCGGCGGATTAAAAAGTAGAGATAGGCACGAATGGGCTGTTTATTCGGTAGAATTTAGGCAGTCGGAAACTTTTATAAAAAACAAATCGTTATTGCTTGAAAATTTAAGTAAAACGATTTGTGCGCAACACTTAAACTCATATACAATTGACGGAAAAATTTATTTCGATTACAGTCCCGTTGAGTGTTGGCGTCTTATGGGTTTTAGTGATAATGATTACAGGAAAGCCGAGAAAGTTTGTTCAAAAACAAGATTATACAAGCAAGCGGGAAATTCAATCGTCGTCGATGTCCTTATGGCAATATTTAAAAATTTATTTTAGGAGTAAAAATAATGAGAAAACTTTTAATAGCAATTTTATCTGTCTGTGTTTTGATCTGCGCAAGCGGTTGTTCAGAAGCCGAAAGGGTTAATTACAACATATCAAGGCAAGCGGAATATTTCGAGTGCGAACGACGCGTTACGGTTTATAACGCCCGAACCGACAAGGTGATAATGCTTATAGAGGGCTATATCAATATCGAAACCGATACAGAAAACAAAGAGTTAGTCGTAACGGCAAAAGTCGGTCCGAGTATATACAAAAAGAATTATGTGTACCTCACCGATTATACGCTCTATGTGGTTGACGATATAAGCGGAACGCATACAGATCCGTGGCATTACAAAATTTACTTTGATTTTAAATTACCGGATATAGAGGTGAAATAATGAGAGAAATAATTTTTAGGGGCAAGCGAGTAGACAACGACGAATGGGTTTATGGTTTTCTTATTTGTATGAACTATATTGACGTATGGGAACAAAAAGTTTGCTATGACGGTCAAGAAGAAATCAAATATTGCACAACAAAGTCTTATCAAGTTAAGAGCGAAACCGTCAGTCAATTTACAGGCTTAACCGACAAGAACGGCAAGAAGATATTTGAGGGTGATATAATCAAGGCGTATTTTCAGCCGAAAAATTTCAAGAACCCGCCCTACGCAATCGGTAATGTCATCTTTGAAAATGGAACATTCAAGGTAGTTGTTCATGTTTCAGAAAACTCAACAGTGTATAATGTATTCGAGAAAGAGGACACTGCCGCATATAGCATTGAACATAATTTTTTAGACCGTTATTATGTTCTTGAAGTCATTGGCAACATCCACGATAACCCTGAATTGTTGCAGGAGGTGAAATAATGGGCGGAAAGTATGAAATACGCGGTTGGAACGATGATGAAGTCGGATTAAGTTTTTGCGAATTTACGAACAGTTGGTTCAAAATGAAAAAATTGCTTTGGCGAGCCAAAAAGGAATGCCATAGCGTACTTTTAATCGTAAGGGAAAAGGTAAAATGATTTTAGAGAGGCAATAAAGTTATGACAAATCGTGAATGGGTAAATAGCCTGTCAAACGAAGATTTCGTAACATGGCTCGTAGGACCGATCGAGTGGGATAGCGAAACGGAAGAATATAAAGAGCCGCATCCGAGGTTGGAGTATTTGAAACGTACAAACACGAATTTTTTCAGTTCGTTTCAAGAATGGCTAAAAAAGGAAAGAAAGTAAATAAAAGTCGAATTTAACAATAGAAAGGAATTGGAATAAATATTATGAAAGTAGACATTTTTAACACAGACAAAAAATACGATATTATATACGCAGATCCGCCTTGGGCTTATAACGATAAGAACTGCTCAGGTGCGGCGGCGGTTCAATACGAAACAATGAGTTTAGCAGATATTCAAGCCCTCCCGATAAATAAACTCGCAAGCGATAACGCAGTTTTATTTATGTGGGCAACATACCCTAAAATGGACGAGGCATTGCAAGTAATTAAGGCTTGGGGATTTAAGTTTAAGTCCATTGCGTTTCAATGGATAAAACTTAATAAATCGGCAGACATAAACTCGATGCGTAAAGCGATAAATGAAAGCAATTCTATAGACGAAGTAATGAAAAAGTGTTGCTTCTTTGGACTCGGACGTTGGACGCGAGGCAATTCAGAGCCTTGTCTTATCGCTGTAAAGGGCAAACCGTTCCGCATTTCTCCGAGTGTCGGACAACTCGTCTTTGAGCCTTTGACAAGACATTCAGCAAAGCCTGCTATTGTAAGAGATAAAATTACCACACTTATAGGCGATAAGCCTCGCCTCGAACTCTTTGCTCGTCAGTACGCCGAAGGATGGGACTGTTGGGGAAATGAAGTTTAATAAAATAGCATAAATTAGTTGACAATGCCATATAATAAGTGTATAATATAATCAAAGGAGATAGCAATGTCAAAGTTAAGAAAGGTTCAAAAAAATCCGTTGATAAATGCAATCATTCATTTTGAAAGCATTGACGGGAATATCAAATGCAAGTTTGCCGGAAGTAAATTGTCCGTTCTTGCGGGCGTTGAAACAATAATGTGCGATTTCGCAAAGAAAACACAAACACCGCTGTTAAAGGTTTTGGAAATCGTGAGTTCGGCAATTAACTACGAAGCAGAGCAAGAAAAAAGAAAGGAGGATGCGAAGGCTCCGTTCGGGGCTGAATTTGAGTGATATGATAAAAATTATAAAAGACGGTGTAAAAACATTTAAGGCAACTTGCCCGAATTGCGGGTGTGAGTTCACTTATGAGAATGAGGACATAAATAACTCTTTGGTAATTTGTCCTTGTTGTAATAATCCGATATATCATAAACAGAAGCAACAATTCCCCAATGTCGACAATTACATCCTTTTAAAAAAACTTTCAGACGGAGCAGAAATTCGTCAAAGAATATTTTCTCCGAATGAAAACCCTTGTGATAGTTGTCCGAATAACCCGAAATATCTTAAAACACCTTACATCGGAGATACTCCTTGTCAGTGGTGTCAGAAAAATCCTAACAAGGTAACTTGCACAAGTAACGCAAGTAAGGGTGAAATAAAATGATAAAAATGGAATATTTTTGCACTTGTCCGATTTGCGAAAAAGAGATTATCGGGAAAAATTTGTATAAAAAGCATCTTACCGAAGAAGTCGAGAAAATGAACACTAAGATAAATAATGGAATTCCTGATTTAAACGAATTCGGTTTAAGTATCACTGTAAATAAATCACCTTATACGACACGCGATTATCTCAATTTTAATAAATTTAAGCAGGAGGGGAAATCCAATGAAAACTAATCAGGAAATTCACATAACCACCGACGGCAAGACTACTTATGCCGTTTTAAAACAAGACGGAAAAGTCTTGAGCCGTTCTGAAGCAAAATGTCATCCCGACGACAATTTCGATTTTGAAACAGGCGCGAAAATTGCTCTTGACAGACTCGAAATAAAAAAGGAAGTAGACGAGCCTAAAAATCCTTTTAAACCCGGAGATATCGTTGAATGTATTTTTGATTTTAAAGTATTCGGAGTATTTCCGCCTAAAGGAACACTGGGACAAGTAATAGGTACTATGGAGCAGAATGTGTTGGTACATTGGGCAAAAGGTTCTACTCATGGTGACGGAGAGTGGTGGATCTCTGTTTGTGATATAAAAATCCATCAACACGAAGAGCCATTTAAGGTCGGCGATATCGTTGAATATATTTCTGATGAAGTCAGCCAACTTGATATAAAATATTTCCCGCCTAAAGGGACTCGCGGAGAAATATTGGAACTTGACGATCATAAATCCGCCGCCGTAGATTACTGTGTGCGTGTTCGTTGGGAAAAGGGAACAACCGGCGGAAACGGAGAATGGTGGTGCAGAGTAAAAAGACTAAAGAAAGTTGAGTCTAAATATTCTTTTAAAGTCGGCGACCGCGTAAGGTTTCGTTCTTGGGACGATATGGCATCCGAGTTCGGAGTAGAGCCTGAAACTGGGCGTATTAATATTCGCAATAAAATTTATTTTACCAAAGATATGCGCCCTCTTTGCGAAACTTGCGCAACTATAAAATCAATGCGTGTGCGTAAAGATGGCTTGATAGGAGTGGAATTATCAAAGTCCTCTTCTAATGCGGAAGCATTTATGTACAGTTTTTTCGTCACAGATATGCTTGAACCGGCATCGACTAAGGGGTATAAATCATGAATAAAATTCCCAAATGGCTTATGTTTGTATTGGCTTCGCTTTGGATCCTCGAGGTCGTCGCTCTCGGCTTCAATATCTCGTCCTGTATGCTCAAGAGTTGCGGCTCTTCCGAAGATCGTAAGACAAAGGACGAGTGGATTACCGAAGTCGCAAACGCCGAAATCGAAAAAAATATATACTTCGGCTTTACAGAAACTACTTATCCGCTCGCTACAACTATTTCCCCCGCTAAACAATCCGAGCAGTCACAATATAATTACGTATTTATTCAGATTCGTAGCATTAATGAATATGATACAATCGCGCTCTGTTGCGTGTATCTCAAAGTCGTCGTTGCCGATAATCTGTCCGATTCTAAAAAAATCAAACAGTCGCAAATCTTAATCCAGCCAATCGACACCAAAATAAAAGTATTTTATAACTAAAGGTTTTCCCAATGAATATCAATTATCCTTACAATCTCATTTTAAAACTGTTCGGTAAGTCCATCGACGGAATCGATATCGAGAACTTTACCGCTAACTTTCACAAAGCCGCAACTGCCGCAGGCGTTTCTCCACGCGATATCGATATCGTCCTGCTTCACGAACGCGACGGCTGGTCTTACGCTATGATAAGTAAGAAATATTCCTGTTCGCGTCAAGCCGCTCAGGTTTGGCTTCATAAGGCAATAAACACTATCGGCAAAGTCGAGTTCAAGCGGTTCTTTTATTTGCCTTGTGTTGTCGAAAATCCGCTCACAGAGCCTGCTTATAATTCTGTCGCGCCGGATAATCCGCTTAACGACCGCATATCCAAACATTGCTTTCCTGACCGATATATATGCGCGCTCGAAAAAGCCGGGTATACGTATATCTCGGATATCGCAAAACTCAGTCGCGCCAAAATACGCAAAATAAAAGGTGTAGGCTCGACCGGGGCTGTCTTAATCGAAGCCGTTCTTAAGGATATGCAAATCCCGCGTACTTCCCACGAGGTTATCTACGCGATAACCGAACTCGCTAAGAAATATAAAATTTCGTATCTTAACGTCGAGTATACCGCAAAGTATCTTCGGACGCTCGAATCGTATACGAATAAGCCGGAGGATGAGTACTGATATGTTTTTACGCTTCGTAACAAAAAAAGATTACGCCGCTATGCTCTACACCGTTCTGTCGCATCAGGCGTATATGTGGTATCCCGGGAAAAGTTCTGCTCTCGATATGAAAGCAAACTCCATACTCAAAAAACTGCTCTGCAAAAAGAAGTATCTTTTCAGCGACGATTCACCGCTTAAAGAACAGCCCACTCGTCGCGGGTTCCAACTTTTGCTCGATTTCGGGTTTGTTTTACCGAAATATCGCAAGGAATTCAAACTGCTCAAAAACGGCGAAAAGATTCCGCTACTCGGCGAAGATTCTATCTACTATGTCTGACTTTTTGCAATTAACCGGCGACGATTTCGTTTCCGGTTCTTTTGCTTTTTACCAAAAAAGAAAAACTACTTTACCAAAAAAGGAAATATCATATGGCATTAGCAAAAAACAATACGACCGGCGTGACCGGCGTTACCTTTGAAAACTATTCGCACAAGTATCGCGCATACGTTCATTTGGGCGGCGAAAAAATCTCGCTCGGGTATTTCGATACGTTATCGGAAGCCGCAAAAGCCCGTTCCGACGCTCAGCAGTTTTACAAGACGCCGCTTGTCAGCAGACTTCGGCTTGTAGACTTTCTTTCAAAGAAATACGGACTGACTGCCGACTATACGCTTTCGGGCGTTTTAGACGCTCTCAAGGCTTACAAATTTGGCAACGAAAGTTTTCCGACGTTTGCTATCAATTATTTTAAAGATGCAGGTACGTTTTATTCCGAGCCTGTCTATCCGGAAATGCCCACATTACTACAGTGGATGAACGGAATGAGTATAAGCCGGATATCCAAAACGACCGGGCAGACGCCTACCGAAGTAAAGCAAACGATCCTTACGTCGATCTCTCAATTAAGGGGACCTCGGGTATGCTGATATTATTAATATTTATAATCGGCGGACTGCTCGAAATCGGACTTATCGCGTCGATTTTTATACCGTATTTCCGTAACAAAGCATACAAAGATATCGAGCAAAAAACTTTGCTGAGCAAAAATGAGCAGGAAATCTCTTCTCAAAATTCCCCAAAATCCGTCAAATCCGACGACGAAAATTCTACCCCAAAAAAACCCACAATATATAGTGGATTTTTTTCTCAAGCGGCTTTCGGATTTTTAATTTTTCGGGCGACGACCTGCGATTTTTCAGCAATATTTCAAACTGATTTTAATTATTTTCGGCATAATCTGCGTGGGATTTTCCTATGCAGATTTTTCTTTTGTTTTGATTGTAGAGTTCAATTCGGTTCTTTTTTGTTTTGCGTTCGGCTTTTGACTTTCATATTATATAAAGCGCACACGCATATATACGCACACGCGCGCGTAGGAATTGATTTATTGGGGATTGATATTTTGGATTTGTTTTGATTTATTTCGATCTGTTTTTTATGAACGTTCGCCCTCTTTTTGTCAACGCCTGTCAATTTGTAAGTTATCTATATCTTGCTACATTTTTCTTACTCTGAAATAATGTCGGGAAATCACTTACATACCACCCCCGTTTTTTTTAGTCAGTTGTATAAAAAAGAGTTGGAAACTGACCCGTAAGAAACTGCCTGAGAGGTGTTAAAAACTGACTAAATTAAACAAAAACTGCCTAAACTGGCTTTTTTTAGGGTCAGTTTTAAGTTTATGTGTATGTTTTTTTAGGGCAAAATCGTAGATAATTTCTAATGAAACGCTCGCTATTGCGCGTAATAAATATATAAAATATATAAAATTCCTATACGATCCCATATACATACATGTAAAGGTTTTATGCGCAAAAGGAATTTATTACGCCAAATAAGGGGTAAAAAGAAAGAAAATTAAAGATAAATACAGTGGATTTTGAGAATTGTGAAAATTGCACTTAAATTTCAAATATTGGCAAAAATTAAAATTATGTCAGTCGAAAGTTTGCAATATTTTAAAAAATTCGGGGCTGTCAATCAAAAAACTGCGAAATTTGCGATTTGTTCGCTTTGGCTCGCTTTCGGTTGCGTATCATGCGTATGAGTGCGTTCGTTCTACGCTCAGCGGCTGATGTGTGGTCTTTTTCTCGCCACCCAAAAAAATTTCGGAAATTTGCAAAAAACTCTTGACATTCTCGTTTCGGTGTGCTATACTCGAGGCGAATAACGGGTTCGGAGTTCTCGCTCTTCGCTCGTTACTTCGTAAAATTTTGACTTCTTCCCTCGGAGGCTTTCCCCCTATGCAATCTTCCGATAACTTCGACGCCGCTGTAGTTTCTCAATTCTTAGCCGATTGTGGGTTTTCCGTTTCGGGTTCTTTGGGTTCTTTATCTACCCCCGCGTCTTGTGTTCGCTCTCAGCCCGCATTTTTCCCCTCGATAGCCTATCGCCATCGTCTGCGTTGCTTTACCCTTTACTTCCAAGGTCCTCAACGCTGTGGGCTTCAACACTTTAACTTCTCCGAAGCCGATTTCTTCGACGCTTTCGAGAACTCTAAATTCCTCGGACTCGCCGCTTCTTCTTACGACGACTCCCGGGTTCCTTTCGATCAGTCCGATTTGTTCGCTAACTCAGGTCGCTCAGATCGCATTTACCCTAAACTCGTTTTTAAGTTCTTTTCCGTTACTCCAACCGTTCTGCACCTCGCTAAACGACTCGATAAAAAACGGAAACGCAAAATCTTTCTCCAACCTAAACTCGCCGCAGTCTATAAGGCTCTCGGCGTCTATTCCTTTCCCGGTACCTTTCGCAAAAATCCCGAACATAGATTCTCTGCCCCCGAATTCGTTCGCAACGCTTTGAATCCCCTCCCTGACAATATGCAGGTAATTGTTCGTAACGCCGCCGAATCTCACGACCTCAATTGGTTCCATTTGTATTTCGACGAGTTTCTCGATATGATTGGTAAAAAGGCGGTTACAAGGCGAATTCGCGACGAGGTCGAGAAAGACTTCAGGAAAAGAGTAAACGAGGCTCAGAGGGCGTAAAGAGGCGTTCAGAGAGGCGTTGTGAGTTCGGTCGCTCGACTGCTCATCTGCTCTTTGTCGACGTCGCTCAAAATTTTTACTTAACTTCTCAGGAGTGTGGTTCTTCCCTATGCCAAAATCACCTTACGATAAAAAATCCCTCGAGGAAGATATGAATTCTGTCGATATCTCGGACGAGGATATCTCCGCCGCTTCCGTCGGGTTGCCCGGCTCAGACGTCAATTATAAGCCCGAACTCCAGCCGACTTCTTACCTCGATTTGCTTCGGCACTCTCGGAAAAATTATAAGCCCGAAGGCTTCGATTTCGACGTTTCTATGTTCGAGAACCTTTGCTCCGTTTGGGTGCCTAAAAATAACTTTCCACTTCTCCTGCATTGCTCCGCTTCGGCTCTCGACGCATTTTGCAGAAAAGTCTATAACATGGACTTCCCCTCCGCTTACGATATCTTGACCGGCGTCGCCGACGCTTTCGCTCGCCGTTCTATTAATAACCTCGCTCTTAAAGGCAATAACACCGCCCTCGCTTGCGTTATTAAACACTTCATGAAACTTGAGTCCGAAGCCGCTCCGCAACCTTCCGTTACGATCATTAACGACCTCGGTCCTTCCTCAAAACAAGGCTCCGCTCCGGTCTGCGATGACCTGACACAAAAGCCATAATTATGCCCATTTTTACTCTTTTTATAAGGAATTTTATATTATGATTGATAGTTTGGGACTGAGGGTACTCGCCGAGCAGAAAGGGCATACAAGGGGTTCGCGGGCGTTGATAAGATTAGATTCAAAACCGTTAGAAATCGGCGATTCTCCGACCACAAATGAGTTGGTGAAGTCGACCGATTTTTTTTATTTAGTGAGGTTTAAACCGACTAATGCTTCAGGGTTTCAGGACAGACCGTTTCTGATAAGAGCAGACGTGTTGCCGGGAGAAAAAATCCGATTTCGTAATATAATGGGATTGGAGAAAATCGCAAAAGAGAATAAAGCGGTTCGGTGGTTAATGAAGTGGACGAACCTTTCCGGCGATATATTGCGACTCGCATTATATAATAGTTTTACAGATATAGCGTTAAGGTTTGACGCGCAAAAATATTCAGATTATATATTAAGCCAAATGCCTGAAGATACACCGAAATATTACGGAGTGTTTCTTCCGAAAGATGAAGCGATAATAGAAATAAAGAAAAAAGAAATATATTGGTCGGCTAAAAAAGCGAAACAAGAACAAGAAAAGGAGAAGAAAGATGACGATTAAGGAATGGTTTCAGAAAAAGTTGTTCGGACGGAGCGGGATCGCGAAAGAGAACGGGAAGCCCGATCCGGAGCGACTGACGTTTATAAATAATAATGACATGCTCACGCGTACACGTATACGCGAATATAATATATGGTACGGCGGGGATGGCGACGAACTGCTGAATTACTATACCCACGCGAATATGTACGAGGTAAATTACGAGCCGTTTTATGCGAGGAACAAGAGAAGTTACTTTTGGGCGATATCGTCGTCAGAAACGGATATCAAGCGAACGCATAGCGGACAGCCCCGGAACATAGTCGATACGCTTGTGGGAATATGTCGGTTCCCGACGATAAGTTCCAAAGTGACCGGCGACGGACAGAACATAGTCGACGCGAACCTGAGAAAGATAATCGAAGAGGGGCGACTGAAAGACGTGTACAGACAAGAACAGTTGCCGCTAACGTTAGTCGAGGGTTGGGGCTGTTATAAAATATGTTGGGATAAAGACATATCGGATTATCCGTTCGCGACATATTACAGAGCAGAGAACGTCGACTTTATATATAAAAGCAATCGGATAGTGAGTGTGGTTTTTAAAGATTACTACACCGCAGAAGATGGAAAGCAGTATATGCTCGCCGAAACGCGAAGCATAAAATACGATAAAGACGCAGACAACCGTTATCTTGCGATCGAATACGAATTGTTCAGACTATCGGGGAGCGACGATGACATAGCCGCCGCCGAAAAAATAGACTTAAAAAGCATAGAGAAGTTCGCAGAGTTGCAGGATATGAAAGTGTCGAACTGTAATTTATTGCTTGCAGTGCCTTGTATCTTGTTTGCGAACACGTCGAAAGTCGGCGGGTACGGCAGATCGATATTCACAGGCAAAATCGATTTGTTCGATGATTTGGATCAATGTTTATCGCAGGCATCGAACAGTGTGAGAAAATCCACACCTGTTGAATACTTCAATGCAGATTATCTCGAGAGGGATCCGAAAACGGGCATGCCGATTCAGCCGCATGCGTATGACCGAAAGTATACGGTAATAAACGGACAGCGAAATGCGGACGGAACGAGTACGGGCGAAGCCGTGCAGACGACGCAACCGAATATCGATTTCGGGCAGTACAGTGAGCAAGCCGTGCAGATACTCTTACAAATCATAAACGGAGTAATGTCGCCGGCGACGTTGGGAATCGACATAGCAAAGAAAGACAATGCCGAGGCTCAGCGCGAGAAAGAAAAAGTAACGATATTCACGCGAAACGGAATAATCGATAGCGAAACGCTGATTCTGAAATCGCTGTGTTCGCAATTGCTGTGCGCGAAAGAGTTAATGGATAGCGAAAAGATAACCGTTCGGGATTACGACATATCGGTAAAGTTCAGCGAATTCGCAGACGATTCTTACGAGAACAAACTCGAAAAACTCGGAGCGGCTTTGGACGCGCAGTGCATTTCCGAAGAAATGTATATGGCAAAACTGTACGGCGATACACTTCCGGCAGACGAATTCGAGCGCGAAAAGCAGTGGTTAATCGACCATCATACGCGCCCACGTGACGAGGGAATGCTCGGAATTGCCGGCGACGGGGCAAATTTACCCGGGATGAACGGCGAACCGACACCCGAAAACGAGGCAAACGGCGAGATCGGCGCAGAAGAAAACGCATAAATTAGTGTGGCGGACGAGAGAAAGTTAGTCTTTCGTCCGTTTTTATTAAGTAAGACCGTGCTATCAGGTGAAATTCTAATGAAAGTTAAGCAAAAACCACTGACAATTTTAGACTACAAGCGGCTAACGGACGAGGCGTTTAAGGCAATAGTAGACGGAATAGAGCAAAAAACGAGCATATCGGAGTTTGAAAAGTCCTATAGCCGTGCGTTAAAAATGTATAATTATGCAAAAAAAAGTGAATATTATGCAATTTTAGACGCTGTTATGCAAGTCTACCGTGCTACCAAAAGAGCGACCGAGAGCGGAAAATGGACGGATATTCTGGCTCAGACCGCGACGTTTAATCGGATATTTTATGCCTGCAAGAGAGCCTCGGAAAGTACGCGAATCGAGGTCAAAAAGGACTCCGTTTACCGTGCGTTTGATAGGGGGTTTATATTCTTTATCTGCACAACGCACCCGAATTCGGCAAGCGATCACCGCGACTTGCAAGGCAAAATTTACGTCGATAAAAATTGGCGGTCGCGGGTAAAGCCTGAATTGTATCTTGCCGTGCTATCGTATATCGAACTGCGGCATATTATGACGGTTCAGGAAGTTATGGGAAAACCGTATTGGCTGACTACGCGCCCGTATTGCGGTCATCAACTTATTCCGATTCCTATCCGTGCCGTGCTTGATACTCCGCAAAATTTACTCGTTCAGACATACGCGGAAATCAAGCCAAAGCGTATTACAAGCGAGCAGGACTACTATAATTTTCGTCGCGAGGTATATCAAAAATTATATAACCGAGTACCCGTGCCAACTTTCGACCGCAAACGGCGCACAAAATAGCAAACCTCAGAATTTATGCGGGATTTTGCGGGGCGATGTATCTATTTTGTAGGGGTAAGTCCGTGCGGGATGTATCCATTTTGTAGAAGCGTTCCCGGGCGTTCTTATGTAGAAAATTACATATCGAGATGTTAAGGACGTGATACCTCGAGCCGTGCAAGTTAATAAAGGACGGCGGAGAATCCGTCCTTTTTGTTACTCTCAGAACATTTCGTTCTCGACCTTTTGGATAACTTCAAGCAATGCGCTTTGGCTCGCTTTAAACGATTTGTAAGCGTTACCACCCGCCGCCGCAAACTTGCTTTCGTTGTTCGCGTTGTCCGTGTAGATTGCCTTTAATTGCTTGAGCGAAAGCGTTCCGAACGCGTACATTCTGCGGTATAATCCGTAATACAATTCGCGTTGCTTTTCGTCCATTATATCACCCCCTTATAGATTGCCGTTTATGAGCATACCGAGGGCGAAAAAGCCCGCGATAAATGCCCATAACGCTAAATTTATTAATATTCCCTTTATGCTCGGGAATGGTTGCTTGTTGCCATAATCTAAAAATTTACGATCCATTGCGTTTTACTTCCTTTATGTGTTTTTATGCAATCGTACAATTGCCGGATTCTAATAATCTGTAATTGTACTTATAAATTCCGTCGCTGAAATAACCATGTACGCCGTCCGCCCATCTTTTTTCAAGCAATATTTCATCGCCTTTATTTTTGCCGTTTTCAAGGTCAACCGGGGTTTTCCACCATATTTTCGTCCCCTTTGCGGCTTTGCGATAACTGAATGCGTTTTTCTTTTCTGCCTGTTGTTTATGGTATTCATAACACTTTTCGCGCCATTCGTTCGCAAGTTTATTTTCCGTCGGACTTAACAGTTTTAGAATTGCTTTCGGACAATTATAGTTGTATGGTCCGACTGTTTCGTCCATATCTTTATAAAAGAATTCGCCGTTCTGCATCTGAGTCAGGACTATTGCCGCCCATGTTTCTTTTGTGGATTCGTCCTGAACTGCCGCGAAATACGTTGAGCCAACCATCTGCGACTTTAAAATCTTCTGATTGCGCGAAAACATTTCGTCTAATTCCGCTTTTTTATCGATTTTGCCGTTTTTGTAATGCGTTGCAAAGTAACCTGTCCATCCCATAATATATAAACCTTCCTTTTGTGAGGGCTTTCCGCCTTCAACTATTTACATTATACCATATATAGATAGCATTGTCAACTATTTAACCGAAATATTTTAAAATATTTTTATCCTGAAACATCCGCCCGGGAACGGCTATCGATTAGCACGGACTGCATCGGACTGCCCGGAGATAAGGTGTGGATATTCTTCGGAAAGGCTATGCGCCGTAATGCGGATTCGGGGTGCGGGGTGACGGCTTGCACGGGCTATATAAGGGCAAAGAAAAACGGAACGATTCCGCTCCGTTTGTTCTTGTTATTTGCCTTGTATGCCTTGTAAAAAGTCTTTAACCATTGCCACGCAACTGTCTGCTGTTACGCAGATTTTAAACGAGTCATTCTCGCAAGTGACGTGTAAATATTCTTCGTCACCGTCAAAGATATAATCGCAATCGTTAAAGCCTGCTTGCCTTGCTAATGGCTTTATAATATCGACTGTAAAGCGTCTTTTGCCCATGTAATTTTCGCCGTATAATGCTTTTCTCATCTTCTGTTTACCTCCGCGTTCCATTTATTCGCTTGCTCGTTTAATATCGAGCGATATTCCCTTTCGCCATCGTCCGTTCCGCGATCTTCGTTTTCTTCGTCATAAACGGCGCATAAGCCTAACATGGTCAACTCTGAATTGTTAAGTCCAAAACTTTCTTTTAACCATTCCGAAACGGCTACATCGCCATCTTCTTCGGTTTTTTGCTTTATGATTTCATTGAATAGCCATAACTTGAAATCATCAATCATATTATACGTTTTCTTTTCGTCCATATATAAATCTCCTCTGCAATGGCTTTACGTCCACTTGCAAGTAAATTATACCATATCTTGATAGCATTGTCAAGTATTTAAATAAACTTTTTAAAAATGTTTTTATTCTGAAACGTTCGCAACCCGCCGCCCGGAGATTAGCACGGACTATATAGAAAAAAGACGGAACGCAATGTTCCGCCCTTTTCCTTGATTGAGATTTATATATATGTTATGTGTGAGCGTAAATATTAAGATTAAAATCGTTTTTAGTGGCTCGCGTTGTCTTTATCGCTTTATTGAAATAATCTATCGCGGATTGTTTATCTTCGGTGTACATCATACCATAGGCAACCGCCTTTGTTTGACGTTCAACGCCATAAAGTCCACAATCATATTTTACAAGGCATATCGAGCCTTTTCTCGCTAATATAATCATCGTTTATTCTCCCTTTGCTTGTTGTTCGAGCATTGTATATTTTAAATCGTATAACTTCGTCAATTTAGCCGTTATTCTATCTTGTTCGACCTGATTGCCGTCCGCTCTGTATTTCATCTCCTTATCATAAAGATAAGCGAAAAGGTCAGCCGATGAAAGAGAGCCGCCCGGATGTCCGGCTTTTGCGTTATAAGTACCCTCGATTATGCCCATACGGATTTTTGTGGCATATATCTCAAGTTCTTTTTTAGATGATAAATCCATATCACTAACTCCTTTGTTTGTTCTCCGTTATATTGTATCAAATAATAATAAAATGTGCAAGAGATAATAAATATTATTATATTTTTATTACATATGTATACTCTTATTGATTTTTCACAAAACATAAGATATAATCAGAATATATTATGTAAAAAACAACGGAGGAGTTATGGACAAGAGATTCCCTTCTGTGCTTCTTCTACTGCTTCCTTTGTTCCCTCAGCAACTGTCTTATCGTTAAGCTCTGTGATTGCATCTGCTCCGTCTTTTACACCTTTTGCCCAGTCTGTCTCGATGGCCGTTCCATCAATAACACTCTGAACTGCATATGTGTAATAAGGACCCCAGT
>OQVT01000862.1_pt1 | contig 18341 bp, 14 predicted proteins | sample 1691561 | NCBI WGS metagenome assembly OQVT01 (sample SAMN03418260, study PRJEB22391) | human gut metagenome | biome: human-gut; feature: organic feature; material: feces | host: Homo sapiens | place: Tanzania | collected 2013-01 | reverse complement strand
TCCACAATATCCGCTTTTGCTTTGGAAATCGTAGCATGACCTACAGAAGCAACTGCGCTGCCTGTGGAAATCGTCTTGCCGGACTCATTTCGAACCGTCAAGGTATTGACAAGTTTTTTTGACTGGTTATCCAAAAGCACTGCTTCGTCTGTCACCCTTGCAACAATCTGCACTTCCAGAGAACGCTTATCCTTATCTCCGCCCTTCCTCAGATTAGAGACCTGCATTCGTATCTGTCTTGTTTTCGCATTATAATACGAAATACACGTATATTTTTCATTGGCCCTGTCCAGATTTCCGGTCAATTCCATACGCTTCCAATCCGGATTGTTCTCTAATTCCGGAATTTCTTCTGTTCTCGGTGCGCTTTCATTGTTTCGAATGCTCTCATCAATCCAAAAATAGCGAACATAGGTCAGATCGACACCTTCCGGCAGCTGATCTTCTACCTGCACAGTTCCTTCCATGCCGCCAATATAGTTGAGCTTGATGCGCCAGTCAATATACGATCCGCCCTCTGTGATCTGATTTTTCAGGAGCTTGTTGGCGGTGTTGCCCCCGATGGAATTTTGCGTTGTCCACTGCGTGCCGTCAAAATTATACACACCGCCGGTTTCTTTGAAGTCATTGCCAGAACCGGCAACCGTCATACTGGTATCGCCGTGCGATACAAAATCAGAAGAGGAACTGTCCTTCGTATACAGTTCATTCCAAAATGTATATGCATCTCTATTGCCGATCGAAGGAGCAGGTCCTGTCCAGAAAACGATATACATGCGTTCTCCCTCTTTGAGAGAAATCGTTTTTTTCATCGTAAAATCTGCCCATTCATTTCTTGCATTCCAACTATAATCCGCATTGGCCGGTAGCCTTCCACCGTTCAGCTCATTGCCGGACAGCTTTCGCATGGCAGAGTCGCTTTTCACATCGCTGATGCTGCCGTAATATTCCGTAAAGCTTTTGCCATTCGGGATTTTTCCGACAAAGACACCGCCGTTTACCATGCTTTCTCCGCGCATCCAATGCGTTTTGCCCTTTGAGGTGCTCGGCACATCGTGGAATACCGTACCCTTTGGGATTTCATTGCCGCTCACTTCAATTACCCAGTAGAGGCGTCCATTTTTAGAATCCTTTGTTCCTTTATTTGTATAGTCATAATACCAACCGGATTTGGACGCTTCAAAGTTTTTTCCGCCCTCGATAACGGTAGATGTCGAGACATTTACGCCCGCAATGACCACTCTTTCGCCGTTCGGGCCGATACCTGTGCCGCTCAAGCCAAATGAATTGCCGGACGTTACCTGTGTGACATTATCGGTTCCTTCCGGTGTCGCATAGTATGTCAGCAGGTATGCGCCCTTTTCGTTTTGCCCCAAGTCTTTTGGAGAGAGCGTGAAGCTGCTGAGTCCGTGAATATCAATCCACTTTACACTATCTGGGGTCTTTTTTTGCAGCTGGTTCGCAGCTTCTGTATCTGTGGACGGCTGCGTAGCTAGGCCTTCCTTATAATAAGCAATCTTTAGATACCCCGCGTACTTGAGGTAATAGTTTTTCAGTGCATCGTTGAAAATCGCGGAAGAAAGATCCCAATTGCCGTCCTCATTGACGACAACATGATACTCAAAGCTGCCTTTCGGCACAGAGAAGTTATGTGCGGCGGAGGAATCTACTTGGAGCTGTGTATTGTAAATCAGCTCGTTATCCGGCACCGTGATTTTCTTTTCATATGCCGTGGCACTGCTCTGGAGCTTTCTATTCCAGACCTTCTTGCCCAACGATTTTTCCTGACTGGAGCTTGCAAACCTGCTGTTTCCGCCGTTCGCTGTGTCGTCAGAGTATACAGCGGCAGTATTTTTAATTTTTATTTCATTGTTTGTGCTGGTGAACATCTCCGGTTTCACATGCATTTTGTACGTCAAAACGCGTTCGCCGCCCGGTTCAACGTCACCGATGTACGCATCCATTCTCTGCTCGGTGTCAGAGTTTGTGATGTCCGGATTGCTCTTGCCGGTATGCTTGTTCGCCGGAAAATCTATCTTTTTGCTCTCGTCTGCGGTATTTCCCTCGTACAGCTTGAAGCTGTCCGCAACGTATTCAATATACGGATACAAAGAAGAATCTGTCGCTGCCAGATTGTCATGAATTTTCAGATTTTTCAGCGTATAGGTATTGCTGCTGTCTGCTTTGACATAAATCTGATAGGTCAGCGTACCGCCGCCGGTTCCATCTGCCTGATAAGAGCCAAGCGTCTTTTTGATTTGTGCGTTTGTTTTAGGCGTAAATGCAGCGGATGCCGTGCCGTGCGGATAGGTCTTGGAATATGCACTTGCCTGATTGGTAATCGTGCCGCGGCTCTGTATGCCGATATATTCAGGCTTCAGCTTGACGCGATACGTCAGCGTCCGCGTTTCGTGCGCATCCATGCCGCCGATATTCCACACCATGACGCCCGGATTTTGCACGTTGGCTCCCGCCGGCTGCGGAATCGGATTGTCATTCGTCACAGCAGCGCCCAGATATACGGAGCTTTGTTTGCTCGTATCGGTTTCATACGGGGTATGTGCCGTTGTTTCACCGACTGCAACCTGCGTTTCTGTGCCGGTGACGCCGACATACGAATCTACATACGACTGATTGGCTGTGAACGTGTCGACAATCTTTACTTCCGGCATCGCGTCATCTGTCGTTGTCGCCGTCAGGGTATAAATCAAATACGGTTCGCCGTTTTCTTCTATATAGGACGGCTCACTCTTGAAAATTTGAAGATTGCCCAGCCGCGCATTGCTGTCCGATTCAAAGTTCAAATGAATCGTTGTATTGCCGATGGGAACTTCTTGCGTCGGCTTCTTTTTAATCTCGTCCTGATCAGCAGAGGTATAGTAGGTAAAGCTGCCGCTTACCTTGGTGTGTTCTCCTTCCTCTTTTTTGAGGAAATCTTCTGTAAACGTCAGATAAATCTGCCTTGTCTCTTTGTCAACGGTAATATCACCGATTTTATTGCGTTCTGCATCATAAATCGTATTGGTTGCAACCGATGTGTCCTGAAATAGATCAGGAATTTTATAGCTGAGCGTTCTGTCATGCTGCAGCAGGTCATCGGCATCGACGTTATCATACGATACAATCACTTTCAATCTGGCATCTGCCGGAATATTGCTTGTGTTCTCATCAATGGGAATCCAATCTTCTCCGCTTTGGTATGCCATGGATGCCGCTACGATGTGCGAGTCTATATTGATTCCGTTGCGGCTTGTCGGCTGCGCTGCCCGCGCAAACATATGCAGACACAGCACGGCGCAAAAGATGGTGAATAAAACCGTCCAATTTTTCTTATGCAATTTCATTTTCCACCTCTCGATTGATTATTTTTCTTGTGTGCAGCGAACAGCAACACGCAGATTTCCTCGATATGTACAGGTAAACAAGGTTAAATCCCAATCTTCGGAAACCATGCGTTCTCCGTCTGTCGGCTTTAATCGTTCGATTGCTCGCACCGTGTAACGATATTCTCGACCCGCTGTATCGGTAAAGCCGATGCGGCAGCCTTTTTTCAATGTATACAGCTTTGCAAAATGCCGTACATAGTTATGCGCAGCAATCACCAGCTTGCCATCTGTCAGAGAACCGGAATATCTGCACGGTGCAATTTTCAACTGATTGAAATTCCATGTGCTCAAAATCGGCAGTGTCAGGTTCAAATCCGGAATGGACAAATATCCCAGATATTGTTCTCCGTCAACCGTGACTGTTTCCGCATCGCCTTCTCCGTCTGCAATGGCTTGCTGTACACCGGTCAATGCAGTGTCTGTTGCTTGCTCGACTTGCTGTTCTTCCCGAATATTATGCGTTAGGAATACCAATGACACCAAGATACACAGACAACCAAGACGCACAAGCCATGCGCCGATTCGATGTTTCATATGTTTCTCATTCCTATAGCAATATTTTTTATTTGTTTCGATTGTTTTTCTTCATCTTCCAGCCAATCAGCATGAGCGCCAAACCACTGCCCGCCAGCACCGGAATCGGCCATTGCAGGATGCCGGTATCCGGCAGATTTTTCTTTGGTTTTTTGGTCGGAGTGTCGTCTTTTGGTTTGTCCTCCGGCTGTGTGGTGTGCTCCGGTTCACTTTTTGGATTTGCCGTCACATCGTATTGCCATGCTGTTTGATTTTCTGTCAATTCCGGAACAGAGACCAAAAACGGAGAAGTGCAATATGTTTTTCCATTGCTTTGCACATCCGAACCAACCACCAAGTACAAACCTGCCCGCAGCTGTGAGAACGTCACTGTGCCGTTTTTATCGGTATTTTTTTGCGCATCTGCGGAGATGGCATGGTTCTGCGTCCATGTGCGCAGATGCTGCGCTGCCTTGCGCCAATCTATCGCAGCATCCTGTGTCAGTTGATTGACCGCTACCTTGCTGTCCGTGTATTTCGGCAGCAGGGTAAAGCTCCCATACTGCGACACATCTGCCACGCGATACACAGCAAACGGCACATTTGTTAACGGCTGTCCGCCATAGCTGCTTTTAATGGTCAGACTTCCCGTCTGTTCTGTATGTATCGTCTCGATGGCTGTCGCCGGACAAATCAGAAGAATGGCTGTCAACAGACCGAGCAGAAACTTCTTCGATAACTTTCCAATTGTCAGAATTCTTCTCAATACATTCACGCTCCTGTTTCGCTTTGCGTTTTTTGCGCCGTTTCCGCCAAAGTAAAATCAGCCACAATAAAAATAAAAGAATTACTGCAAGCAAGACATATATTTTCCAGCCAAAGCTCGTCAGCACCTGCTGCACAGGTGTCACTGCTTGTGCTTCCTCCGGCACGGTCGTGCGGCGTCCGCGCACAAGCAGCCGCTGGGTGTTGACGCCATATGGCGTACATGTAATCAAGGTTACATAATCGCCATCTTCCGGTGTTTGCAGCGCTTCTACATCGCTTGGATCAACCGTTTGAATCTGGTCTACCTCATAGGCGAGCGTATCATGAAGCACATGCAGATAAAACACATCACCCAGTTTGACTTTATCCAAATTGGTGAGCAGCAATGCTGACGGCAAGCCGCGATGACCGGACAGAACACAATGTGTTCCCTTTCCGCCAACCGGCAGAGATGTGCCAAGCAAATGTCCCAAGCCTTGCTGCAAAACTTTTTCCGAAGTGCCATGATAAATGGGCAGACGCACACTGATTTTGGGAATTTCTATGTAGCCCATGATGCCGTCACCGGAGATATTGAGCAGAGACCAATACAAATCATCGGCGGGCAGTTCCTCCCCGCTAAACGAATCATATATCTGTTGACTGCATGTGGCGTTATAGTCCTGCGCCGCTTTGAGATAGGCGGAATAATCCTCCTCTGTCATTTGCTGCACGGTGTCTTGATAGTCATCCATCATGCTGTTCTGACGATGCTGATTCCAAATGTCGCTAAATACCGGATAGAACAGCGCGGCAATGCCCGCTCCAAATATGAGAATCGCAAAAATCATTCGAATGACTTTTTGTGCTTTCAATCCGTGTGACTCCTTCTTTGCATTCTCTTGATATGGACGGCTCTCTAAATTGCTTAGGGAGCTCTCCATATCACCAAATCACCGCAAGGGAAATCCCTCACGGCGATTTGATAGGTATGTATGGTTTAATTTTCCTTCTTTTTACGGAAGAAGAGCAGATATGCGCCTGCTGCCATCAGAACAACGCCGCCGATGGACAGGAGCACCGTGCCGGTACCGCCCGTGGTCGGGAGATTCGGGGTGGAGAAGTTGCCCAACGAAATGGAGAACTGATAATTTTTATCCACGGAAACACCGGAGGACAAAATCAAAGCTGTATCTGCATCGTCAAGTGCCTTGATCGAGCTCTGTTTATTGTCCAGTGTGCCCGTGTGCTTATTATTCTCCATCTGGGACGTCATTGTAATTTCAAAACGACCGCTCGGCTTGGTATAACCCTGCGGCGCCACAACTTCTTCCAGATAATAGGTGTTTGCGTCCAGACCACGAATCTGGAAGTCAGCTTCAATCTGCGTTACTGTGTCAGCCTCGTCGCCTACAGCCAAACGGTAATATTTCGTACCGTTTTCCGTCATTTCTACAAACTTAAGAGGAGTTTTGCTGTTTTTCTCTGTATAAACGGAGAAATATGCACCCTTCAACGAGTCATCCGTCTTGTTCTTCTTTTTGGTTAATCCAATATAATAGGTGAAAACATCGGTATCTTCCGGATCTGTAGTGTATTCAATATTCGGATTTGCTGCATTAGAATACTTCAGCGTTGCAACGTTTTCACCCTGATGGTTCGTTCCCGTTACCGCTTCCTTCTGCATGATGGCTTCATAGTAAATATATACTGTTTTCGACTGTGCAGCATTCTCTCCCATAATCTTCTGATAGTCCAATTCAAACTTCAGCTTCTGCGTGCCAGCACCGTTACTGGTTGTATAGTCTTGTTCAACGACATTTGCAGAGTTTTTAATTGCACCTTGGATTTCATTATTGGAATCATTGTGGCCCTTCGGATCTGGTCGGTTCTCATAGACCTTTACAGAGCCTTCCTGATACTTCAAATTGGTCAGCGTATCGTTCACTGTCAGATTCAATGCGGAGACATTGTTGTATTTCGGAATGTTGACTTCGACATAAAATCGAACGATATCGTTAACACCGGCAGCTGCGGTTTCTTTCCAGGTTGCTTCTCCGTCGCCCTTTGTTGCATTGGTCTTTTTGTCAATGGTCGGGCCATTTTCGGCCTTGACAGCGACTTTATACGACTTGTCCGACTCAGCTTTCAAAGGACTGTTATTAGCGCCGGCATAAACAACCAGATCATTGCCGTCCTTCTGGATAAAAGCAGAAAGCGGTGTATAAATACGGTTGTTTTTAGTATCCGTACTTGTGAGCAGCAGATAATAACCCGGCTCTAAACCTTCTAATGCAGCTGTGTTTTTAGTTGCAGACTTACTAGTAATTGGATTGCTCGGCAGTGTGTACTCCGAGTTTTTCTCATTGCACTTAGCTGCATAGCCTTCCAACAACTTGTTTACGCCTGTGGCGTCCAAACCTGCCAGATACTGCTCGGCGGTTTGCTCGCCTATATTATCTTGGCTTTTAATGTACTGTTCAAAACCTTTCTTCGTGTTTTCACCTTTGAAGAATGTGTAGCCATTTCCATCGTTGTTATACTCTACGAGCCGATACGCGGATACCGTATCGCCGTCGGCGACGTTGCTGACATTCAGCGTGATCTTTTTGCCAGTTGTCGATGTGTCTGCGGTATCATCTGCCAGCGCACAGATGGTTGTGCTGAGCAGCATGAACGCAGCAAGAAGCACCGCTCCCAGCCGTTTGAAAGTTTTCTTCATGTTTTTTCAGGTCCTTTCATGAAAATTTTTTATTAAATCAATGGGAAGCCCCATAAATTTACAAGCGCCCTGTTTTTCTGTTACATTTGTTACTTTTTCTACGGTGTTTTTACTTTTTTTACAGAATTGATTGGTATAGACATTATATCATAAACAAGAACCATTATCACTTTCTGTTTTCCGTATGGTCTTTCGGTTTTCCGAAAAATCGAAATTGAAACTACTTCTTAACCTCGGGGGCTATTCGTGTCAAATCGTAACGGAGAGCACAAAAAAGCAGAGCCGAAGCTCTGCGGGGGGGTAGTGGTTACTCTTCCATATCTTTAATGAACCATTGCATACTCTGCTCGCAATTGCGTCAACTTACTTTCAATGTCAGCAACTTCCTTTTGCAAAGCAGCTTCGGTTATATCTATTGCCGGTTGAAAAATATTCATGTTTCCTTCAAAATGATTAAACTCGTTCAACAAAGTTTTTCTTGATGTGAAAAACACCCTATTATTTCTCAATTTGTCCTTTTGCTCTTGTGTCGCACCTGTTGCAGGTCTAAATGCCTTTTGAATAATATCCGTCAATAAGAGAACCTGTCCTTCCGGGTGCGATATATTGAAAATACTCACAAGTTCATACTCAACCTTCATACGAATATGATAATAAATCAATGTTTGTATTAACGTATCTGCTAAGAGCGGATATCCTTCTACATCAATAATATCAAGATCAGAAATTGAAACATTTAATATGTCCGATACAGAGATCACCTCTGTCGGCTCCACTTCATAACCGAATGTCTTTTTATAAACATCGGCTATATCGAGTGATCCGTTTTCAAATCCATGCATCAATCTAGAAAGTTGTCCATATAAATCTTCCGGATCGTTCATGATATGGATATATCCTCGCAAAAAAGGAATCATCGCCATCAAGAAAAGCCTCTTATCATGAATTATCGATGCTAATTTTCCATTTTTATTTTGAAAAAGATTTACCAAATCAGATAAACTAATTAGTATATTTTTTTCGTCTCTTTTCACTGGCAGAAATCCATTTCGACCACCATCCATATTATTTAAAATATATAAGTTAAAGCAGTCCTTCATCTGAACATTTAACAAACGAATCAAATCCGTGTTATGGGTTAAAATAATTTGTTTCTTATTTTCGAGAAATTTAATAATACAAAAGGCAATTTTATTTTTGTATACAGAGTCAAAACTCGATATTGGATCATCCAACACAATAAATTCTTGTCCTGAATGCCTCGCAAGAAGAAGTGCAAATGCTAAGGATATAAAATTTTGTTCACCACTGCTTAAATGCATTTCACTTCTATCCATTCCAAGGAGTGCTTGATCATCTAGCATTAGTTTGAAATTGTGATCACTGTCATCATCTCTTGTTATTCTAATATTGCGTCCGATATTCTCACTAATAATTTCTTGAATATAAAGCAGTTCTTCACTGTCCAATGTTGGTTGTGTTTCTAATAAAGACGAATACTCATCCCACCAAGAATACATAGATGTTGGGACAAATATATTAAACAGTGCAACAACCATTTCATCTACTACTTCATCAACATAAGTTAATATTTCTTCTCTTAGACTACTAATTGCCTCCATTTCTCCTGATGCAATAAATGCTAGAACTGTTTTTTTAATTTCAAATGGATCGCTCACTCCTAATTTTGAATCCATAGCTACGTCTTTTAGAAGAGCCTTAGTCCTTGCATCCAAACTTTCGTAAATTCGCTTTCGCCGTTTCTTTTTCCTTTGAAGCAATAAATCTCCATCAATATGATCGTTATCGCAAACAATGCAATTATGCAAATGTTTATATTTTCCAAGAATGTTTATCGCATCTTCGCTTTGCTCAATTTCTTGCACTTCTGCATTCGTAGCAATTTGTGCCAAATCAATTTTCGTAAAACGTTCTACAATTTTTGCATTACTTATAACAAATTCTTTTTTCTTACTATTAACAATTTCTAACCTTGGCTGTTTCTGCGCGTCACGAACATAAGCTAAGAACTGCCCTCGATCTATGTTTTTACCTTTTGACTGCTTATTTACTATATCTCTAACAAATGTATACGCTTCTTGGTTTCTCGCTTGCATAACAGTCAACAAATAATCTGATACTTTTGTTGTCTTATAGTCGTTTTTATACTCTGAGTTCAATTCATTAAATGCTTTTTCAAATCCACACGCTATTTTCTTCTTAAGAGCATATTCCCGCCTTATATCATGTCCAATTAAGTAATCAGATGTTTCTCCCTCTATGACATTACGGCTTATTTGATCACCAATAGTATGAAACACTTTTGTTTCTGGTTGAATAACCTGATTATCGTTATAGGTTGCTTCAAATGACAAATCTTCTCTTGTTTGTTCATTGCCTAAGACGGCTGTTAAGGAACTTTTTCCTGTACCATTAGGTGCATATACGACTGCAATTCCTCCTGCAGCTTGTGGTTGCTTTTTAAATTCAATTACATTGTATCCATTTGCAGAGAAACTTTGAAATTCTGGTTGAAATATGCTTTGATTCTTTATACTACTAAATTTTAGTTTCATCGCCATTTTGTATACTTCCTCCTTTGTTTAACTGCATAATTTAACATTTTCTTGCACCCCCAGCCGGTCATAAGCTGTCCACCACGGAGAGGTGTGTGATTATCAGAGTAGCGTAGGGAGCTATCGCTCCCATTATATCACAATTTTATCCAGTTTTACAGACGCTTTCTTGCCTTCATCACCGCGTAGTACATCAATCCGCCAATCAATCCACCTACTGTGTTATAGAAGATGTCTGATAGCTGGAACGTACCCAAGCGAAGCAATAATTGTAGCAGCTCAATGCTCACCGAAAAGATAAATGCCGTCTTTCCGCTATACCACATTATCTTCTTCCAGCCTTTCTCCATCTTCTCTTGGAACGTCCACATAACCACACTACTAAACGGCACCATCATGATCACGTTCTCGATGCACTCGGTAGTCAGCTTCTGCTCTCCGTTCACAGTCTCCCAGAGACTCCAAGCGCCCATGACGTTGGATAATGGATTCATCCATAGATTTCGGTTCAACAAGGTTCGGAACAGAATCAGTGATGTCACAAAAGCTAATAAGAACAGCTTTCGGAAGAACACACTCTCTTTGAATTTTTGGCACCATGTCACTATGGCACTTTTCCAGCCTTTACCTGCCTCTTGAGGCTCATAAGCATATAGGTAGAGAAACATGGCGAGGAAAGAAAGCAGGAGTGAAAATCCAAACGGCTCGTAAAGAGCAGTTAAGATGTTTGTGAGAATCTTTCCGAGTAAATCAATCGTTTCTTTCATCGTTGTTTACAGATCGCTGAACAGGTCAGCCTTATACACACCGTTCTCCAGCATCTTTTTAAAGCTGTCCTTTACAGCTGCAACATCCTCATGGTAAGTCATGCCATACCATGTATCATTGGTTTTTAGAACCTTCACAGACATCTTTCCCAGCTCCAACAGCTCACCGATGAAGATAGGAATCAGATATTCCGCTTTCAGAGGATTGCTCGGAACTTCTTTCTCAAAGAACTCTTTGAAGCCTTCCTCCAGTGTAGTGAGGAAATCGGGCGTGAAGCCCCACATGTTCATAGATACCAGAGAATTTACATCAACGGCCACACCATCTGCCTCCGCTCCAGCTTCAGTCTTGACGATATTCTTGGTTTCCACAACCTCAGTCAGATTGTTCTGCTCATCCATCTTGCAGACACCACGGGTCACGCCGCCATTATCAGACAGCGTGTTCTTTAGAACAAAACCTGCCATGCAGGACTTACCGCCATTCACCAAATATTCGTGGACAGCCTTGAAACCTTCTTTGCCATAGTAATCGTCTGCATTGATCACGATGAACGGGGTATTAATCACTTTTTTCGCTGCAAGCACAGCTTGACCAGTTCCCCACGGCTTTGTCCGGCCTTCTGGCAGAGTTCCCGAGATATCATTAATATCCTGAAAAGCATAATCTACAGTTACATCATGAGCGGAGCAAATAGAGGCAATGCGATCACCGATCACCTCTTTGAACTCTTTCTCGATATCCTTGCGGATGATAAATACTACATGATTGAATCCGGCTTCAATTGCATCGTGGATTGAGTAGTCCATGATGATGTGATTAGAGGAATCCACCGGCTCCAACTGTTTAATTCCTGTTCCAAATCGGCTGCCGATACCGGCCGCCATGATAAGTAATGTTGTTTTCATCGTTTTTTCCTCCTACACATCTCCATCTATATATCATTGATAATTGCAAGTATTCAAAAATCTGTTATTAAATTTGCTTCTTGTACTTTCTTCTAGCAAAACAAACCTGTTTTCAAAAGCAATCCAAATCACCTCTAGATAATTATGTTAAACGCTCACAGACAATCAATTTATCAATATTAAGTCGATTTACCCTTTTTGAATCATGTAGATTTCTTTATCTCTAACCTCTTTCTGATTAAATTAAATATAGCAGCTACTCTATTTTCTAATTTAAAAATCACTCCATTTTCAAGATTAGCAAATATATTTCTTCTGGCAGACTCTATAATCAGACATATTATAGAAGTAAGTATCGCAAGAGAAAGATTAATAAAACACCAATACCACTTTTCAGAGAATATCTGCAAATCAATAACATATTCTGAAATTAACAATCTAATAGTTCTCTCAAACAAGTATATTGAAACTGCACCCTTAGAAATCGCATTTATAAAATTGGAAGTCATTTTAACATTTAAAAACAAAAGAAAAATACAAAACGATTCAATCAAAATCAATACTGAACAGTCCCGTGCAAATGGACTTCGTGCTCCACCTCCACTTATTAACGATATCGCGATATTTAAAAGGACATTGACACTGTAGCTAGTAGTTAATGCAAAAATCAAAACTCTATTATTTCTTATCGGAACAATATATTTTTTTATATATGCCCCTAAAAATATAAGGTCACAAAGTTACCCACACCTTTTCCGGCATCACCCAGCACATGATAATATATTACCGTTGGAAATACATAAAAGATAGAAATTAAAACTAATAGAAGCTTTTCAAATGTGTGTTTTTCCATTACCTCGATGCTTTTATTAAAAAATGGTGCAACTATCATTAAAATCACATAGGCTGTCATAAACCAATATTTTTCAGTAGAAATAGGAATAAAGGCTTTGGCAACACTCAAAAAAGATCCGCCCTTCACAAAATACCAAATTGTGGAACTTATTACCGAGTAACAGATCACGGTTATTTCTATCTTTGCTAACTTGCAAAAAGTAGTCTTAATTTGAAAATATCCCGAAATAATAACAAATATGGAAACTCCCGTTTGAAACAACGCATTTTCAAGCTGACTCCAAACCATATTGATACCAACGCACGTTTTAAGATTTTCCCCATTAATGTGCATCGTAACAATTCCAACAAGACATATTAACCGCAGAAGTTCTATACTTGAATTTCTTGCATTTAGCGAGTCCCCCCCCGTTATTTAGAGCTTTTGCCATCGTAAGTTCCTCCTTTTTTAATACTCGGTAGTTCTATTTTATCATTATGCAAAACTCAGTTACTTTTAAAATATAGAAGAATTCCGTAATGGCTATTGTTGTACTTTTCATTCAGCCCCCCCCGTAAAATTTTCTTTACAACTTGTTTTATTCTCTGTATCAGCCTAGGCTCAATGTATTTTTTTGCGAGACGGTGAAACGGCATTTGATTCATATCAGCAAAAAAACCATCTCTACATTGTGGTTTTGGAACAGAATGCACTTCTGCAGAATTTTTTCTTATCGCCTTAAAATAATCGCATTTTTCAAGATTGCAAAGACCTTTTATTTGTTCCAATAAGATATTACCTTTTTTCGATTTCACAATTATTAGGGACGTTCCCTTACCATCGTTCATGTTAGGCAGACAATCTTCAATACCCCAAAAGTCACCAACCGTAATGTCTGCATCACTATGGCCTTTTATTTTGCAACTATAACAGGATTCTCTTAATGAATAATTCTTTAAAAACATCTGCATATACGGATCGGCTTCTTTAAATGCAAAATAAACTTCGTCTCCATATGTTTCATTAATGCCAAACTCTCTCCAGCTTTTATCTTTACACCTAAAATTCACCCGTGTCATGTGTGCATTATATCGTGCTTCCATATGCTCTACATATTTTTTCCACAATTTCGGAGAAGGCACACCATGACATATTATTTCTACACAAAAAAGTTCATTATAATCCTTTCCAAGATAATTTTTTAATCCAGTAATCTGGCAAGGAGTTCCTGTAAACAAAACTTTTCGATTGGCCTCAAGATATCTCTTTACGACCTGATATATCTTTCCGGTATTACTTTGAACATATTTAGACCCCATTAGCTCGTCTAGTTCATTTACATCTTCAATAGCTACAACTTCAGCAGTCTTGAAATCTTGAGACATTCTTGTTCCTACAACTACTCCGGAATCTTTTATTATAGTCTTGGCAAAAAGTGCAAACACTCCTCCAGACGAGCTTTTTTGACGGTCTGCATCATTGTTTGAGATCGCCGCATAGGAGCCTTGAACTGCAGGTTCATTTTTTTTTCCTAAAAACGGGCATACTTTTCTACATTTTCCACAATTGACACATTTGGACTTGTCGATTTGCGGATATAAAAACCCCTCTGTATCAGCTTTCATAATGATGCACCCTTTTGGACAAGCATTACTACACGCTCCACAGCCACAACAACTATCTTTATTTTCGTACACTGTAATCATTCCATATTCCTCGATTCCTTATCCAATTGCTAATCTTGCAGAAAAAACTAAATAGTAGCAAACTAAGTAATATGCCACCCATATCTATTCCAACATCTCGCAATGAACCTGTCCTTCCTGGAATATGAATCTGGAGTGCTTCATCTATACAAGCAATTGATCCCCCAAATACAAGTGTAATAACACAGATGTATTTCTGAATTTTTGTGGCAAAATATTTCAAATAGTTAACTACGCACCATCCCATACCACTATATAGTAAAAAATGAGCTATCTTTCTATGGTTCTTCCAAATGACGGATCGTATGGTATCCCATTGGTTTAATTCTACTACCATATTTACTGCTGCATTAAAACCTTCTGCTGTACTGCTACTAACTCTATATGATTCTGTAGCATTTTGTGAAGAGAAAAAGAAAATCAAAAATATACATAGAACAGACATGATACCATAAATGCGCTTCACTTGGACTCCCCCCTCTTTTTATCTAAATTTCTTAATCAACTTATTAGCAATCTTCAAGAACATTGATTTATTAGCTGTCAGACAAACAATTCCCGTAATAGCTGTAAGCAATAAGTCAACTTGCATAGAACTCCAAATGCTAACAATACAAATCAACACACATGCTAATAATAAACTATTAAAAATCCTCCAATCAATTCTAATTGGTAAAGAGTCCTTCATATGTTTTCTACGAATTACCCACATAACATAAAAACCTAGGAAAGTAGCAACAGAAGTTGCATGCAGACCTATAAACTTTATAAATACAACGTTAACTACCACATTTGCAACTGCACCATATATGCTGGTAGATGCGGCTCCAATTGTACTCTTTTCTCGCAGATAACCTACCCCATAAAAGGATGAAAACGCCTGAAATACTGCACCTAAATACAAAAATGCAATATAAATGGATGCTTCTTTATATGATTCACTTAGAATTATAGTTGTTACAATCTTTGTTGCAGGAACCATGACCAAAGTGGCTGTAAAGGACATAACATATAATTGTTTAAAAACTTTTGAATAATACTCTATGATATCTTCCTTAGAGTCATTGTCTGCCAAAGACATATCTGTCCAAGAGTTATTAAACATCAAAAAAATAGTCGATAAAATTGATGGAAATTTATTTGCGACTGCAAAAATCCCATTTGCAGCATTATCAATGAAAAAACGGATAACATAACGATTTGAGGCTCCCATTACCCACCAATTCAGGGTTGATGGGACTAATGGCATTGAATAATGCAGCATTTCCTTTCTCAAAGCACTGTGATTGGTTTTAAAATCAACTTGAGTCATTCGTTTATCACACAGAAGAATCAAAACAATTCCCGCAATATTTGCAAAAATCATACTCCACAGAAGTGCCTCAACTCCTTGTTTAAGGCCACAAATCAACAATACATTGAAAAATAAAAAGACAGCAGTATAGACGATACCAGAAAACGCAAACAGCTTTTGATTTTTTAATCCTCGCAAGAGTTTTTGCATGCTACCTAATATTCTGCCCAAAATCAGAATTGCCAGGAAGTGGTAACAGTATTGAATAGGGATAAACAAATTGATACCTAGAATTACAGCAGCTGTAATACTACAATTCACTATTATTAGTTTATATGTGGCCGAAATACATGGTACAATATTTTCGTCGTTTGAAATCATCCATCTATATGCAGCATCAGATATCTGCATAGTAATTAGTGGTGTTAATAAATTGATGGTAGTACACAACAGATCATAGTCCCCCATATCAGCAGGAGCGATATAGTATGTATATAATGGGACTATAAGAAAACTCAAAAACTTCGTTCCAAAATTCCCTATTGCATAAATAATTGTTCCTGCAACTAGGGCTTTATTTTTTTGTTTGTTCTTGTTATTCAAGCATCTATCCTTCTTTCTAAACAATTTTGTCTAAAGAAACATGCAAGCTATGAAGCGATTCCTCTCTCAACCTAGTCATTATTTCATCTGTATCAGTATAAGAAATATCATCCCATGATATATTAGAATTGGAAATACATGCCTCCATTCCAAAGTAACTTAACAAAGTGGATAATCTTGATGACTGCTCGTTTTCTAATTCTGTTTTTACGCGTTCAAAGCAATGAATTGGTCTATGAAAAATAATAGAAAATACAGTCGCATGAAAAGAATCCGCCAGTACATAAGTCGCATTCTTAATCATCCAGACAAACTCATTCGGGGTTAGATCATACCACTCTTCAACATTCAAATCATTTAGATTAATAACAGGCAATTCTTTCTCTTCAGCCAATCGTTTTTCTTCCCGCTGTGCAATAGGATTTAAACCTCGGATAAAATAGGTGAGGATATATTTAGGAGGAATGTTTTTTTGGGGTTTTTGTGCAAAATTGCACCACGCATCAGCTTCAAGCAGCATTGTTGGGTCAATCTGTACAGTTGCTTTGCGTCCAGTCAAATCTTGAACAATTTTTGCACCTTGTTCCTCTCGGATTCCAATATAATCCATTCCTTGAAGCCATTTTTTATAAGATTCTCGTTTGTCTTCTGGCAAGACATTCAGTCCTATGCTTGCAGCATAAGAGACCCTCAAGCCAGATTTTGAGAACCCTGCTGTAAATAAGTCCATATCTTTATTATAGTACGGATTCCAAATCTGATCGCTTCCACAAACAAAAGCATCAAAGTCATGCAATAATTCTACCTGATCCGGTTTTAAAGGAACTTTATAGTAGTTCAAGTATGTTCGACTAAATTCATCAAATTTTTTTTGCTTACTTCTACGAACCCGCTCACCTTTTATATCTAACAAGTACTTTACCAACTGCTTTCCTTGATTTACCCATCCACCTTTTGTAGTTAAATCAAAATTTTGCAAAGTATATGCCTCTAATTTCAACTCATCACGTAGAATTTTCAATAATGCGTAATTTTGTAGTTTATTACCATAATTTTGGCCATATGTAAATGTTATGATGCCTACTTTCATTTTGTATTCCCCTTCCTCAAATCTTGGGCGGGTATCCCGACTAATACTGCACCATCTTCCGAACAAGAACGTGTTACAACGGCATTTGCTCCTACTTTAATATTGTTGGAAAGTGTGATTCCACCAATAACTACTGCACCTGTTCCAAGATCGAAATTATTTCCTATCATAGGAAACTCGTCAATCCTGCCCTCGCCTTTATTGCCAATACAATTATTACCGTGAAGTCGACAATTCTTTCCTATTCTGCACATTCCATTGACAACAATGCTTCCATAATGATCTATCTTTAAGCCAATATCAAAAACATTAATGGGAATATAAATTCCCAGACGAATTCCTAATTTATTCATCCTACGAGCATAAAACAAATACAACAAAATATGCATCGGATTACGCTTATTATTAAAATGATATTCTGTAAGTCTCAAAACTCTCTGGTATTTCCATATTTCCATACAAGATTCATTTATAAATGCATCGCTAAGCAATCTAATAAAAGATTTTTTTTTATAATATTGAGCTTTCTCACACCTGAGAACCTCTCTTAATTGCTCTTTTGTTTTTATCATGATATCAATACCTCATCTATATAATAACGAATAAAGCTTAAACAACCGTGTTTTATATGCAATCATCCTTATCCAAGATTTAGCATCTTGTGGCACAAAACCATGTACTAGGATATCAACATCTTTATCCTTTAAGTTAATCGCAATATTGTCATCACTAATTCCAGCTTTTTTCATTCTAACAATCATACCCATTAGAATTGCGATGAGCCTTGTTTGGGAATCATTGAGTATTTTCTTATCCAATCCTTTTTCCTCAACTAAATTTCTCATTTCTTCAAAAATATGAACCAGATCCGAAAACTGATTAAAACTGATTTTTCTTGACAGTGAATTTGGAGCATATCTATGAAAATACATTACGTCATTCAAAACACAGACATTCTCTACATATTTTAAATATGTCAAGAAAAAGCTTAAATCCTCATGTAAAGTTCGACCAGACGGAAATTCGATTCCATTTGCAACAATCAAGCTTCGTTTAAAAAACTTCTTCCACGGAGCAGATAATCTTACTCGCAAAGTGTATAATTGAACCTCTGATAAATCGGATGTAAATCCAGTACTTAGACCTACATCATCAGTAAAATAAACATCTGGCTCTGAAGACTCATGACATGC
>OQVT01000861.1_pt1 | contig 18345 bp, 20 predicted proteins | sample 1691561 | NCBI WGS metagenome assembly OQVT01 (sample SAMN03418260, study PRJEB22391) | human gut metagenome | biome: human-gut; feature: organic feature; material: feces | host: Homo sapiens | place: Tanzania | collected 2013-01 | reverse complement strand
GTTCACCAAACCACAGGCAAAGGTAACTCGTGTTCTTTTCGTCCAAGCAAGATCAAGCCCTGCGGGTGTCGTGGAAAAATCATCCTCGCCCCGTGGGCTTGCGGTATTTCCTGACTTTGACAGTTAATAATTCGCTATCTTCTTAACGCTTGATTATCAGTAATATATAAAACAATGTTTTTTTAGGGCATCACCTTTGCGCACCTTTGCAGGTATGTTTGTACGCAAAAGACGCAATAAATCAGGTACGACCAGCGTGGTGGTTGTCGACAAAAGTTCAGGCCAGTTCAAGGAACTGACTACGATTGGAGTATCCTCCACTTTAGAAGAAATTACTGAGCTTGAGGTACAAGCTCAGCGTTGGATAGATCATTATGGCGGATAGCAAACGTTCGACTTTGAAGAGTCAGAGAAGGCTATGGAGGAGATACGTCGAACGATATCCATGATTGAGAGAACGCTGCAAAATGCACCACAAGTCATCCTTGGGCACGTATATGATAGGATTGGGTTCAATGCAATCGGAGATGACATCCTTCGCCACTTGGCGATTGCGCGCGTATGCCAGCCCATGTGTAAAGTGGCAACCGTGGAATGTCTGAAATCATACTTTGATGAGGATGTTCAACTTCACAACATCTACCGCTACATGGACAGACTGTACAATACGCAACAGGAAAAGATCCTGAAGATTAGTGTATCTCACACGTTGGACGTACTTGGCGGTCGGATAGGGTTGGTGTTCTATGACGTAACAACGCTGTACTTTGAGTCAGCTCCAGATTCGTCGGACGAACTGCGTCAGGACGGATTTTCCAAGGACGGCAAGACTACCGAATCTCAGATAGTACTAGGCCTGCTTGTGAGTGAAGACGGTTACTCTCTATAATACTCAGTCTTTAACGGAAAGCAGTATGAGGGCTACACCATGATACCAATCATTGACGACTTCGTCCAACGCTTCAACTTAACAGACTTCATCGTAGTAGCAGACTCTGGCCTGATGTGCGAGAACAACGTGAATCTGCTGAAAGCGGCAGGATACAAATATATACTTGGTGCCCGTATACGTAGCGAATCCCAGAAGGTGAAGAAATGGTTGTTGGATATAGACCGGGAGGATGGTAACTGCGCGGAATACGTCAAAAGGGCTGGTCAACAGCGTATTGTGAGCTACTCCGAGGCTAGGGCCAAGAAAAACGCCCACAAGCGGAGGGCTGTAAGTCTGTTCAAGTACGGACTGGACTACATCTTCCAGTCCCTTGTCAACCACACAAACCGCTACCGAATCGATGTCTTCAAATTTTTGTCATATACTTAGTGAAATTTATTATATTTACCTCAAAAAAATGAAAACCCCAAAATTCATTCTTAATAGGTAACTACTCAGGTACCCCGGCCATAGGCCGGTGGCCCTGCTCCCCTGTCAATAATGATTGAAGCAATGATGCTATGCCAGCGCAAGTGCCGCAATGACCCTGAGGACCTCGAAGGGGTTCTGCCCGTTCTTGACCGCCGTCTGTATGACGGAGGCGACGGTGGCGTAGTTCTCCGCGCCGGATTCCGTGCGGAAGCATCCGCTGACCTTGAGTTTGGTCTTGGCCGGCCGCAAGGCCTTCTCGCTGTCGTTGTTCGTGGGCGGGACGGCGGGGTTCGTGAGGAAGGTGAAGATGTGGTCCCTGTGTTTGGCGATGCCTTTCTTGAGCTTGTCCAATTCGGTGCCGTCCCCGTCCTCTTTCGCGTAGACCGGCGGCCGCGCCAGCAGTTCGTCCAGCCGCGCCTCCATATTCTTCCGCGTCCCCGCCCCGACTTCCCCCTGGTTCCTCCGGTGCACGGAGTCCCGCAGGAGGTCAAGCATGTCCAGGCTCCAGGCGTCATCCGGGAAGGCCTGCGCCGTGTAGGTGAGGTTCCGCAGCAGGTGGGCTATGCAGACCTGATGGTCTTCCATCCCGACGTCTCCCATGAAGTAGGCCGGCCAGCGGTCCGTCACCCAGACGGTCCCGCGCTGCTCCTCCGGCGAGAAGTTCCTGTTCACCACGTCGTGGCTCCTGCTTTTGTCAAAGGCCAGATAGGTCGCGGCCTTGTTCTGGAAGGCCCAGAGCCAGCTGTTCTTTCCGTTCACGTTGACCCCCGTCTCATCCGCTCCGGCAACCTTTCCGGCCGCGACCTTCCTGCGGATCATCTCGTAAGGCTTCCTCGAGATCCTCTTCATGGTGTTCAGCATGTTGGACACGGTCCCCTCGCTGACGTGGAGCCCGAAGATGGTCTCGAACAGGTGCGTGAGCCGCTTGAACGGGACGTTCTGATAGGTGCTGAGGTACGAGGCGAGCGCCATGATGTTGGGGCCGAAGGATACCGGGGCGTTCACGTTCTCGGGGAACCTGCCCTTGCAGCAGTGGCCGCAGGAGCACTTCACCTGCATCTGGAGATGCCCCGTCACCGTCGCCATGATCGGAAGCGGGATGTCCACCACCTGCCTCGTGGCGGCGATTGTCGCGGATTCCATGTCCAGCGGTTTGCCGCACACGGGACAGACGGCCGCGGGATACCAGCGCTCCGTCCCGGTCACATCCCCGGACTGCAGCCGCGTGCTGCCCTGATGCCCCCTCTGCCCGCCGGTCTTCCGGCCGGAGGGCTTCCGTTGGGATTGCGTGTGAGGAACGCCTATCGGGTTCCTGGAGGGAGGGACACTGCTGTTGGCGCTGGTCTTCGCAACGGGTTTGGCTCCGCCCTCAAGTTCCGCGATCTTGGCTTTGAGTCTCTCTATCTCCTCGTCCTTGCGGACAAGATTGCGGTTCAAGACATCGACGACAAGGGTCTGCGCGTGAAGTTTCTCCGCGAGCTCCGTGGAGTCGAGATCCTCGGCGAGCCCCATTTCCCGAAGGAGCAGCTTGCGTCTTCGGGTGAGTTTCACCCGGTCCGCCTCGATGCCCTTTCTCAATCCCGTATTGAAGTCCTTTTTCATACCACAAAAGTAAGGAAAAGATTTGATGTATGCAAATCTAATAAATTGAGCGCTAATGCGTTAAAGGCAACTTCTATGATTTCCGGCAGAGCCGGAACCCCTTCGCGAGGAGGGCCGAATGAAAGTTTTTTGAGCGCTTCTGTGGAGTCCGCAGGGGGCCACAAACGGCTGGTTTTTAGCGGCATGAGACACGACCTTGCGGCATGAAGATAATTTTTGAAAAAAGTCTCAGCGGGATGGTGAAAGCCTCGCGTCATCCTCGGTTTATGGTCAGGACAGGGGCACCTGAGTAGTTACCTTAATAGAACAGAGGATTATCTTTATCATTCAAAATTATGGATAATCGGATATGCTTCATTGTTTTATCTTTGTAGTATAATTATTTTTAGTATGCTACTAACTTTCTGCGTGTTCATATACAATTGCATAGGATTAGATCCTGAGACAATGACAAATTTTGGGGGAGATCCTACATACCTAAAAAAGAGTAATGACAACTTGCATTTTCTGCTATCAGTTCTTGTCACGGCTCCCCTATGTGAAGAATTGATATTTCGATTAGGGCTTTCTTCCAAACGGAAAATTTTCTTCCTATGGGTAGGTCTCCTACCCGCCATCATAGTTTGGTATTTTATACAGAAAGATTTTCTTCTTATATTTCTATTATTAGGATTTGGAGTATTAACAGCAATATCACTATATCGTTTTACTAGTAGCGACATGTGGGAAATATTCATCTCTAAATATTTTGTGAGGTTTATTTGGATAAATGCACTTTTATTCGGCTTGTTACATTTGACAGCCTTTACAGAGTTAAGTATAGAGTTATTTCCGTACGCCTTATGTTTATCCGTATGGCCGTTTCTTGGTGGATGCGTAATAACATATATACGAGTGAACATTGGTTTTTTTGCATGTGTTGTAGCACATATTATATTTAACTTACCTGGTGTATTAGCCACCATGATATGCCTATAGTGATAGATATTCATTACTATAGAGAATTTTATTGAATTTTGCTATTACAGACACATAAATAGAATGTTAACAAGTAGAAAATAAGTATCTTTAAAAATAGTAGCAAATGCAACATATATCCAAGACGCGCTCCCAGAATGGCGTTCTCGGCAATCTCCTTGGTCATTCATACGTAATCGCCACCGAAAAGACCTATGCCAAACTGTTGCCGAAGACGCTTGATGTCGCAAGTTAAATCAAGTTACCAGCAAGTTGGCAAACTGCCTTATATGGCCCTCAATTGATGTTTCGCGCTTTTCGACTCCTCAAAAATCAAGTTACCGGCAAGTTAAATTATGCCCACGTCGGGATGTTCTTCATATACCGTGGTGCGGTATCCGGATCAAGCGGTTTGATGAGTCTTTGACTAACAGCCTCCTTGATGAGTCTTGATATGCTCCCGGTCAATGAATCTTTTACTCCGAACCGCTTTCTCAACGATGCATTTGTCGGTCATCCCACTGAATATACATTAGACCGCCACGCAAAACTGGAGAGGCAATTAGCGTGAATGACTCTCAGAATTCGTCAACGAATGGATTGACACATTGCGGAAGACTATGATTCAATGCCACGCCGACCTTATATAGACCTCTTCTATCCGATTGTGGCAGATCTTTCGCTGCGTAGGGCTGCTATTTTGATGGGGCCAAGACGCGTCGGAAAGACAGTAATGATATATCACGCCATCAAGCGTTTGATTGATAGTGGCGTTGATTCCAGAAGAATCATATACATGTCAATCGATACCCCGATTTACAGTAATGTCTCCCTAGACGAATTGTTCTTATATGCACGAACATCTCTCCATACCGAGGATGTGGACGGGTTCTTCGTCTTTTATGATGAAATCCAATACTTGAAAGATTGGGAAGTTCATCTTAAATCCATGGTTGACACATATCGCAAGACCAAATTCGTTGCATCCGGTTCAGCGGCGGCAGCATTAAAGATGAAGAGCAATGAGAGCGGCGCCGGTCGGTTCACTGATTTCATGCTTCCGCCATTGACGTTCTTTGAATTTCTCCAACTCCAAAAAATGGATGGCTGTGTCATGGAAGTTAAAGACCGTTCAATCTGCCCTTATGATACGCTGGATATTGATGCGTTGAATAGATATTTCTTCGAATATATAAACTATGGAGGGTATCCTGAGGTCGTTTTTTCAGAGAAAATCAGGGAGAATCCGAGTCAATACATCAAGAACGATATTGTTGAGAAAGTCTTGCTTCGAGACCTTCCGAGTCTTTATGGAATCTCTGATATTCAAGAACTTAACAAACTATTTCTCCATATTGCTTTCCGCAGTGGCAATGAGTTTTCATATGAGACCCTATCAAGCGAGGCAGGTATAAAAAAAGATACAATCAGGAAATATCTGGAATATCTGGAAGCTGCGTTCCTTATAAAAGTTGTGAATCGTATTGATCAGAATGCCAAGAAAATGCAGCGTGTCACATCGATGAAAATATACCTCACCAATCCTACACTGCGTTGCGCCCTATATACGCCAATCAGTGAAAACGACGATGCGTGCGGAGAAATGGTGGAAACGGCTATCTACGATCAGTGGATACTTGGAGAGAAGACTAGCTTCTATTATGCCAATTGGAGCAAGGGTAGAGATAAAGGAGAGGTTGATATCGTTTGGGTTGACGCTGCTACTCAGAAGGCATTTTCTCTTGCCGAAATCAAATGGACGGACAAGTTCTTCGAGGACCCTAGTCAACTCAAATCGCTGAGGAAGTTCTTGGCTGCAAATGATGGAATACGTAAAATAATTGTAACCACAAAATCAAAGCGCGGTAAAGCAATTGTTGATGACAACACGTTTCTCTTTATTCCATCCGCTTTGTATGCTTATTGGGTGTCTCGATATCTTTTCGAAGAGAAAGCAAACCAGATTCTTCTTCCTGAACGAGATGCATAATAAGCATAAAAAAATCTCTTATTCTGACATTTGTTTGTAAGTTATTAAATATCAGCAAGATGAAAGTGTATAATAAGAGGTAAAAAGAAATAGGATTCGATAAGTTGAGTCTTAAAGTGCGTTATGTGGAATGAAGAATCCATCATCATTCGACATTGGAACTCAAAGGTGTAACTTTGTCTCCACATGTCGAAAATCTGTTTCCCCAAGTACGGCGGTCCCTGTCCGCAATGGCTAGCTTCGCCTGTTATCCGCTTATCGTCTAATTCAATGCAATCTGATGCAAAAGTAGAGAAAAAATGTGCGACAAGTTACCTAATGGAAGATATGATATTGAAGAGTATTTTGCCGTTTTTGCCGATTATTTCAGACAGAGACGAAGTAAAGGTACATGTCATTTTAGCGAGAAATCGCTATTTTTGAATAATTCTAAAATTTAGTTCCACATTCTATGAGATTCCATCAAATGCGATAAAATGAATCAAAAAGACCATATTTTCGGGAAAGTCTTTTACCTTTGTGGAACACGAAAACTGGGTGAGTTACCTAAATTTGCAAGGTGCACAATATCATCGCATTGAATCACATTTGGTGCAACAAAAAGTTACCTTACCAGTTACCTAATTGCCGAAAAAACAGCCTTCCGGATATCTGTAGAGGGGTGTGTCCTTTTCTTTAACGAGGAGGAATATTGATTGATTTTTAATAAGTTACGCTTGGTGAAGTTCGCTTAAAGTCCAAATGTTCGATATTCCTTATTTTTAAGGAGGAAGAATATTTCAAGACATAAGCGACGATTCCAGGCAAGACTTTACAAGATTGATAGCCGCGGCGCCAAGAGCCCGCAAAGCGAGTTAGGTTATATCGCACCTGACTCGCTTTTTTTGTTGTTCTGTGGGGAGAGCAATGTTTGTCCGGACAAAGTTACAGAAAATCTAAACTTGTCCGGTGGGTTGGCGTTTGACCGGACAAACTGGATCCGGGCAGCGTTTCCTCCGGGGAAACGGGCTTTGGGTGGACGAAATGATATTCGATTAAGGTTATGGGGATATTCAAAGAAAGGGAGAGGTGTTGCGAGGCGACATTTCGGGATGGCGGACCGTATTATCCTTGGGGGACCGGGCGGTATTATTTTCTGGACTGGCCTAAGGGGAAGACGTTGGCTCGGATATTCGTGGACGACAGGAGAAGAATGTTCAGATGCCGCACTCCGCTGCTTCCGGGTGAGTGGGAGGTTACCAACGGTTATGTTGCTCCGTGGAACTACTGCGCCATCAAGTTCGGTATGTCGATGTTCAGGGACGCGCGCCATTACTTCGCTATGGTCGGCAAGAACGTGGAGGCGTATGCAGAGTTGGCTGTCGGACTTGAAGATGGTGAGTTTTTGACGGATACGGAACTGTTTGCCCGTTTGAGCGTTCTTGTTCGGTCCGACTACGGAGGCGCCTCCATTAAAGACTTGACCAAGCCTCAAAGATTTGACATCGCCCGGAAAACAGGTGGCTGAGATTTTGTCCGGGAAAAGGCCGTTTTGCAGGACAAAGGGAGGAATCAAAGGCAATTATCCGACAGAATGGCGTTTCACCTGACGAAGTTATTGGGGATGAAGGTTTCTCCGAAACCCCGTCTCAGAATGACCTGACGGCTGCTTCGCACTTGATTTCGGAAACAACCTTTCTGCTTCCTGATGAGGAATATGCTGACCGACGACCGGCTCCAGTACCTTTTGTCCAGCAACCAGTCTATGTACAAGATATTCTGACGTCAAGTTAATTCAAAGGAATATGATGATGTAGTTCCCTTGTTTAGTTAAGGGACATTTTTGACGCGATTGTAAACAAAAAATAATATGCCTCACCCTCTCTTATGCTTTGTCCGGTGGAATGGCCTTTCACCGGAGGAAGCATGGGATTGAATTCGTTTGTCCGGAAAAAAGGGCTTTCCCCGGAGAAAATGCCGGATTGAGTTCGTTTGTCCGGTAGGAAGGGTGTTCCGCCGGACAAACAAAAAAAGTTGAGCGGGGAGCTAAAAAGGATAGTTTTTCGTACATTTGCCCTGACTTATCAAACAATGGTATATGGAATATCTGTCTAAGGAACGCTACGACCAGATTGTCGCGGAACTTAATCATCTTATTGATGTTGAATATCCTCGGATCAAGGACGATCTGTCGGACGCACGCGCTCAGGGGGATCTGAGCGAGAACGCTGAATATCGCTCGGCGAGAAGGGCTCAGGCCAAGGCCATCAGCAGGATACGTTTCCTGCAGAAAGTCCTGCAATATTCAAGGATCATCGACACTTCGGCATTGCCGAAAGATCAGATTTCATTGCTCAGCAAGGTGGAGTTCACGAATATGGCCTCCAATGCCAGAATGACATATACCATTGTGAGCCCGCACGAGATGAACCTTGAAGAAGGCAAGATTTCCTGCAAGTCCCCGATTGGTGCGGCGCTGATGGGACGGAAAGAGGGCGAGATCGTGGATGTCCAGGCTCCGTCCGGGACTTTCAAGATAAGGATCGAGAGTGTGTCGGTCGGACAGTGACACTCTCCGCTCAAGACCGACGGCCGGCGTGGTTATCCGTCAACGACACGCAACATCCGGCGACCTTCCGAACATAGTCACCTTTTCAAAGGAGGTATGTATCGCCATTTTGCAAACAGCGGCATACGATCATTCTTCTACACCATTGTGAGGCACGGCTGTATGCCACCTATGGATGCAGAGACCATCGGCGGCATATCCACAGGCCTATCGTCGCACTCAGGGTTGGTTTGCGTGCCGCCATATTCACAAAATGCGGGTGATGCCACCACGTATGTAACCGCTTGGCGACCGCTTGCATGCCACGTTAGTCAACTGCTATATAGCTACCTAAAAAAATGAGGATTTTGGTTGCGAAAACCGGAGAATGGGCGTATATTGAGTGGAGCGTTTGGCTCGGGTCTGTTTTATGAAAACAATACAATGACTTGCTTATGAGAATTATACACACAAGTGACTGGCATCTGGGACATGTTCTGTACGGATACGACAGGAGTCGGGAGCAGAGGGATATGCTTGTCCGGATCGAGGAGATTGTCGGGAAGGAGAAACCTGACGCGTTGGTGGTCAGCGGGGATGTTTACCATACGGGACAGCCATCGGCGGCGGTGCAGAAGATGTTCACGGAGGCGGTGATGAGGCTGCACGAGGCCTGTCCGGGAATGGAGATCGTCATCACCGCGGGGAACCACGACAGCGCGTCAAAGCACGAGGTCTCACGAATATTATGGGAGACCCAGAAAGTGAATATGATCGGTTCCGTGGACAAGGACAATCCGGACAAGCTGATCGTTGAGGTGGCGGGGAAAGGATTCATAGCCGCCATACCGTACGTGAACGAGAGAAGTATGCCGGAAGGATTCTGTAAGAGCCTGTTGGACAAGGTGGCCGAAAGGAACACTGGAAACCTTCCTGTTGTCATTTCTGCCCACACGACAGTGGCCGGATGCAACTACACCGGACACGAGGATATTCGTGAATTATCTGTGGGAGGGATTGACTCCGTCGGGCTGGAGGAGTTCGGCGAAGGGTACGACTACATCGCGCTCGGACATATTCATAAGCCGCAGACAATCGCTGGTTCCGGGGGAAGGGCGCGCTATTGCGGCACGCCGCTGCCGGTAAGTTTCGACGAGTCTTACGGGCATAGTGTGTCGGTCGTGGAGATCGCCTCGCACGGGGCGGCCCCGCAGATCCGGGAGGTGCCGATAAAGACCAATTGTCCGCTGGTGAATATTCCTTCCTCAGGTTTCGGGAAATGGGATGAGGTTAAGGAACGGCTGAAAGATTTTCCTAAGGACAATCCGGCGTATATCAGGTTGAATGTCGAGGTCGAGGATAGCCTTCCGCCTGATGCGGTGGTTGAGGCCAGGAATATTCTGAGTGGCGGCCTGGGACTTTTCTGCACGATAAACGCTCACCGGGCAGCCTCTGGAAAGTCAGACCGTAAAACCCTTTCAGTGTCGGAATTCCGGGCTATGGAACCGCTTGAGGTCGCGCGGCTGTACGCCGAGGACACCGGAATAACGTTCACGGACGAACTGGCGGAACTGTTCCGTGAGGCGGAGAAGGAAATCAGGAATGATGTAAATGAATAATTTAGACTGACTTATGAAAATACGAAAACTTACGATTCACAACATCGCGTCCATAGAAGACGCTGTGATTGATTTTGACAGCAAGCCGCTGTCTGACTGTGATGTGTTCCTTATCACCGGCAAGACCGGGGCTGGGAAGAGCACGATTCTGGACGCGGTCTGTCTGGCGTTGTACGGGGACACGCCAAGGCTGGCCAATACGCAGATGGAGGGCAGCTCCGCTGATCAGGGGGATGATGTCAAGGTTGACAGTCCGTCCAGGCTTCTTAGGCAAGGAGCAGGGAAAGGTTATGTAAGACTTGAGTTCAAAGGAACCAATGGGGTTGATTATGAGGCTGAATGGTCGGTAGCCCGAGCAAGGGAAAAAGTGAATGGCCGGATACAGAAAAAAGAATGGATCCTCCGAAACTTGGATTCCGGGATGATTTACAAAAAGGATAAGGAGGAGAGTGCGGAGATCGCCTCTGCCGTCGGCCTGAGTTTCAGCCAGTTCTGCCGCACCACGATGCTGGCTCAGGGTGAGTTCACCAGATTCCTGAACAGCAAGGACAACGAGAAGGCCGAGATTCTGGAGAAGATCACCGGTGCGGACATCTACACGAAGATCGGAGCCAAGGTCTTTGAGATCACAAGGCGGAAGGAAAAGGCTTCGGCCGATGCCGAGGAAAGAATCCGGGATATCAGAATCCTTTCTGATGAGGAAAAAGACCAGAAACTCAAAGAGAAGGAAGACAAACTGGCCGAGGCGGAATCCGCCCGCGCGGCAAGGAACGAGTGCGGTAAGAAAGTGGACTGGCTGAAGCAGGAGGCAAGATTGAAGGTTACGATTGAATCTGATTCCAAAGCTGTCGCGGACAAGGAGGCGTTTGTAAGTACTGATGAATATGTCGCCGAGGAGAACCTTGCCGCCTCGTTCAGGACTACGGAGGCGGTGCGTGGAAATCTTGAAAACCAAAGGAGAGAAGAGGCGGCAGCAGCGGAAGCCAGGACAAGGATCTCCGGATTGTCGGAGAGATACCGGTCGGTAAAAGGTGGATTGGCCTTCCTGAGTGGCGAGGAGAAGAGGCTTGCCGGGGAAAAAGCCTCCGTTGACGCGGAGTTGGAAAAGGACGCTCCTTCGCAGCCTGTTCTGGAGAAGGAGCAGACCATCGCGGGGAACATCGGTGTCATCGAGAGCGGGCGGGAATATATTCGTGAATCAGAGGCCAAACTTTCGGTTCTGCGGTCGGACTTGACGGAAAGGTCGCTGGCGTTGGAGAAGGCGAAGGAAGCGGAGAATGCCGCAGGAAACGGGCGGAGACTTGCCGAGGAGGCGCAGAAGAAGGCCGAGGATGCTTTGGCCGAGTCGAACGCCGTGATGGTCCGTAAGGAGATCGGAGACCTGAAGGAAAAATCGGTGGACATCAAACTGGCGCAGGATCGGTTGTCGCTTTTGGAGCAACAGATCGTAAAGCGTAATGAGGAAGCGCAGGACATCGCTGAGAAAGAGAAGGCGCTTGATGCCAAGATCGCGGAACGGGACTCTTTGGCCAAGGACGTGGAGTCAGAACGCATTAAGTCGGAGTTAGCTGATGAGGCCTATAGGATGCAGAGCAGTACGGTTGAAGACACCGTCAAGGCTATCCGCAACAACCTTCAGGTAGGTGACCTCTGTCCTGTCTGTATGCGGGAGATCGAATCGGCGCTGCCGACAGACCTGGATCTTCAGAGACGGCTGGCTCCGCTTGAGAGAGCCCGCGAGGAAGCCAGGATAATATACCGTAATGGCAAGGATCGTTACGATCGTCTTGTGGCTGAAATTGTTGCGGAGTCAGAGCAGTTGCGCAGACAGAAATCCGCCTTTGAGAATGACCGTAGTGTGGACCAGATGACGGAATCCGTGAGAATGGCTGCCCAGAAGTGTGGTTTGACGGCCGTTGATGATGGCACACGGGCGGCGCTTGAGGCGAGGTACCAAGAAATGGGCCTGCGTTTGTCAGAACTTGCTGAAAAAGAGAAGGTCTGCGCCGGCCTTGAAAAGGATGCCGATGATGCTCGCAGGGCAAGTCTCGCCGCCAGGGATGCCGTGGATAAGGCTGTTGCAGCCTGTGTCAAGGCGGAAAGCGAAGTCCAGTCCAAGAAATCCGAAATCGAGAGGGTAGAGGCCCTTGTCTCGGACAGAATCAAGGCCGTTTCATCGGCAGAGCAGGCGGTCGGAGACATTCTCGCCGGCTCGCCTTGGGAAGAGAAATGGAGCGCGGACACCGGAATATTCAAAAAAGAGCTTTCTGAGGCGGTTCGTTCGCATCGGAAGCGTGTTGAGCGTTCGGAGAGTCTGGTCAAGTCGGTCGATGAGTTGAGGGCAAGGATGGGCGTGGTGCAAGGAATGGTGGCGGCCATAGAGGAGATGATGCCGTCGTGGAAAGAACTTCCGGCTGTGGAGGCAGCGAATATTCCTGGTTTGTCCGGAGAGGCGGATTCGGTCAGGAGCAGCTTGATTCTTGAGAGGCACAAACTTGCGCGGGCCGAGGAAAACGCGAAGGCGGAATCCTCCAAGGTCGAGGCGTTCCTTTCGGAGCATTCTGAATATGACAGGGCTGCGCTGAAGGCTCTTTCTGAATACTCTGTCGCGGTGATTTCCGAGATTGAGCGTAGGCACAGAGAGGTGTCTGAAAAGTTGGCCGCGGCGAAGGTCGCTTTGGAAACGGATCGGAGGAACGAGTCTGAGCATCAGTTGAATAAGCCTTTGCTTGCGGACGATGACACGGTGGATAGTCTGGAAACATTGTACAAGAGTAACGATGAGGCTATGTCAAGAGCCACGACTGAGGCGGCTCTTTTGGCTGAGGCTCTGAGGCAGGATGAGGAGAACCGTGAGAAAGCCGGTAAGTTGAGGGAGGCGGCCGACAGGCTCCGGGAGGAATATGTGAAGTGGAACACTCTGAATAACTTGATCGGTGACAGCGCTGGCAAGAATTTCCGCAAGATAGCCCAGAGTTATGTGCTTGACAGCCTTGTGAAGGCGGCGAACATCTACATGAAAGACCTGACCGACAGGTATGTCCTCAAGGTCGTGCCGGGAACGTTCGTCATCGAGGTCGAGGATGCCTATCAAGGCTACGTTTCCCGCCCGGCCAGCACTATTTCCGGCGGAGAGAGTTTCCTTGTGTCCCTTTCTCTGGCCTTGGCGCTGTCTGACATCGGAGATGGCCTTTCTGTCGGTACCCTGTTCATCGACGAGGGCTTCGGCACCCTTTCCGGCGAACCTCTCCAGAATGCCGTGAACACGTTGAAGACCCTCCGTATGAAGTCCGGCAGACAGGTGGGCATAATCAGCCACATCGAGGAGCTTCAGGAGAAGATTCCGGTCCGCATAGAAGTCAACCAGAACGAGCGCACGGCCACGAGCACCGTGAATGTGGTTTCATGACAATTTTAGATAGTTATTTATAGGAATATGCCACTGAACAAAAATGCCATGGCAAGGTATCACCGCCTGGACGCTTGCCTGAAAGACAGAAACAGACGGTATTACATTGAAGACCTGATCAGAGAATGCAGCGATGCGATCCGGACTTCGGGCGATACTGAAGCGAAAGTCAGCAGAAGCCAGGTCTTCGCAGACATAAAGCACCTGATGGATGAATATCCCGGTGCGATCGCCAGAAAGAGAGGGGAGCGGGGACGTGTATATTATCGGTATACGGACCCTGGTTTCTCGATAAACAATCGGCCTCTGTCTATAGATGAGGCCAAGATGATCCGTGACACGATCAAGATGCTCGGCCGTTTCAAAGGTCTGCCGCATTTCGATGTGTTGGAAGATGCTGCCAAGCGCTTTGAAGAGTTTGGCTTGACATCAGGGAGTTTGGATTGTGTGGGATTTGAAAGCAACGAGGAACTCGTAGGGTTGGACAATTTTTGGGGCCTCTTCAAGGCTATAGAGGGCAGACAAGTGCTGAATATAAGATATTCACCTGCTTTTGATAAGGAGGAGGATAGAATATTCCATCCGTATTATCTGAAACAATACAACTGCCGTTGGTACCTGCTCGGCTTCGATGTGAAGGTGCAGGCCATCAGGAACTTCGCATTGGACAGGATAAGAGGATTTTCTGTCGCGGATGGCATTGAATATATTCCTTATAATGGTAGCTTTGAGGAATATTTCAAAGATGTGGTGGGCGTGACCATCATGGAGAATGAGCCGGTTCAGGACATCGAGTTTCTGGTCTATGATGTGAAGACCTTCAATTATCTGACAACGAATTCATTTCACCCAAGCTTGACGATCCTGAAAGGATTCTCTGAGGATGGACCGGCCAGAATGAAAGTCTCAGTCCGTCCGAACTGGGAGCTTGACGCCGTCCTGCTAAAGTACGCCGACAACATCCGCGTCGTCTCCCCGGAACCGTTCCGCCAACATTTCCTCGCCCGCATCAGAAAGAGCCTTGAACGGAATGAGTGAGGAATATTCTTGATTGTCAAAAAGTAAGCATCTTGCATCTGTAGGTGTAAGATGTTTTGTAGGCTGTCTCTATTCCATAGGCCTGCGAAGCGATTTGCATTGTCACGTGCTCATTGGCATTGCAATAATCCTTGTTTATGATGTGGTAACCGGTCGGACGTGGTTTCAGGATAAATGTTCCCTGCTCATTCTCATTGCTGTACCGTAGTCTGCCATCATCACCTGCCACTACAGAAAACTTCGACTGGACTCCGGAAATTGAGATACGTCCGGCGTTCTTGATAGCTATGTCTCCTTCTCCGGACTCGTCCTCAGGACTAACGCCCCCGAATATATGTGAGATCTTCCTTCCATCGAAAAGGGATCTTATCGCCGACGGCGAATAGGTGTCATATCCTTCTTCGAGCGTTGACGGGCAGAGGTTTAATCTGTTCATGCTTCGATGGTTTTGACTGTGATGGCTCCTATTGTGTCAAATGCGCAGGTCGCCAGCATTATCCCGAAGTCATCCTCCGGGTCTATTCTGAGAAGCTGTGACTGAATTTGCCTGTTCTCTCCTTCGGAAAGCATATTCGCAAAAGCCGGAAAGAGATATTTTGAGTGATATGGCTCATTCCTGAGCGGTAAGGTAAGGCTCACCGGCTCGGCATTTTCTCCAAGTAGATACGCTCTGTCGTAAGTGAATGAATATTCTTTATTGTCATCCTCCTGAAGTGTCCCGCATTTGATTCCGTGCAGTAATATCTCGCAAAGTCTCATAATCTCAGCCCTTTAATTTCGTTGCCATTTCAAGTCCCAACACCTCGCAGATTGACAGGTAAGTGGAGATCTTAGGGTCTCCTTGCCCTCTTTCCACCGCCACCACAGTGTTTATGCTGATCCCTGCGAGATCCGCAAGCTCTGTTTGTGTTATTTCAAGAGCCTTCCGCCGTTCTTTTATCTGAATGCCAATCCTCTTCATTTGATTTCGCAATGTATTGGTATTATTGGCCAATATTAATGATTATTTGTTGGAAATGCAAATAAAATCGTAACGCGCTGTGATTTTATTTTATCATAACTTGAACGTCTACTTTTTTTGAACTCCAAAAGTTGCTGGTTCTGATCCGAAATCAATCTCAAAAGAAAAATTCTGGTTGCGTTTTGCAGTAGGATAGTGTATTTAAGATGTAAACATTTGAGAAAACCATGAATCTGATGACTATGAGACTATTGATGGAAGAACCGCCTAAAACTCCGCACTATGTGAAGCCCTCAGTGACTTATCCCGGTATGGAAACTACCGACGAAGCAAATGAGATTAAGGCGCTTGAGCGAAATGTCCCTTTCCTTGTCGAGAATAAAGAACGTGTCTGTTTGATGTCAGGATTGTCTGCCGTTCGAGTGCCTTCGCCCGCTTATGGCATAAAGGGACGGATAACGCTTGGCGCATTAGCGCGGCTGTGGCGGAATCCGCAAAGCGGTTTTGTCTGCAAGTGTCCCTGCGGTTCTGACGCCTACGTGTACTCCTGCTCCGCCGACCCACTCGCCGGCATAGTCCGCGATTCCGTTTATTGCCCCGCTTGCGGCAAGTTCTCGGTTGTTACTCAGAGAGGGTGGTGAACCCTCGCTGCGTTGTGAATTTTGGCAATTGGTTGAGTGTTGCAAAGTATTAGCATGACAGTCTCATCTTGTCATCCGTCCGTGGGGGTTATGTCAAATGGAAGCAATGGAGCGTCGGGTTCACTGGCGGCATTACAAGCATTATTGTTGAACTTGTCATATTCGCTATAGGCCTTGTCCCTTGCCTCTTCTTGGGAAACGGTACCGGCAGACACAATAGCCTTGTAATCGTTCATTGACAGGAAATGCTCCAAGCGCTGTCTCCTTCAGGCTGAACTATCCCAATTTTTCGGATAGTTGCCGCCTCTGACAATTCGCCATTGTCGAATATCTGCTTCAAATGGTAATTGACAGTTCGCACATCCACTCCGAAAAGACCAGCCATCCTCTTCTGGGACATCCAGAATGTATCTCCGTTGAAGATAACCTCAATACGAGTCACTCCCTGTGCTGTCTTATTGGAATCGACTGAATTACGAAGAAGTTCTCCAGTTGAGACAGTATTTGAGAAGAACAGCCTTGCCTGTTGCACCATAGGCTTTTTCCCGTCTGCATTCTCGACAATAATCAAACAAGCAAGGCGTGAAAGATTAAAGGCCTCCACTTTTCTGAAAGCTCCTCCTCCGACTCTTACCATATCAACCGACTGGTTGAAATGCTCGTCGATTTTCATACCTTTATCGTTGGCGACAGCAATAGCCTTGTCAATCACTGTCTTGAATTTCCAGTACCCGGAATATCCAAGCGCGTCTGAAAGTTCCCGTGAACTCCAATATTCCTTTCCATCATCACCCCTGTGCCGTATTTCGTCAAATACCGGCTGAAGTTCCTGTATATTGCTCTTTTGTTCCATATTCAATTTGTGTTAGTTTTCCATTGTTTGTATGTCCCCAAAATGCTTGTGGCAGATGTACATGAGATAGTAACAAATCGAATTTGAAAAGAGGTACATCTGATTCACATCCAATTCAGTTATTTCGATACCAGCGTCCTTCTCTGCACCGAACTTCTCGTATGCGATACGTGCGGCATATTCTCCGTGCGTACCTTCCTTGTTGCTGCAACACTAACACTACACCATCTTTCAGCGAAGTGATGATTTGTGGTGTTATTCTCTAACATACTATTCATTTCCAATTTTTTTTATATTCTTTGAAATACAGATAGTGAATGACCTCCTTACGATCGTGGATTTATCCTTTTTCTTGACCATAAATTAGAATGTTATGTTATCGGTGCATTTCTTTTGAGAATATTATGTGCAGTGGAATGTAGTCCGAAAGCAACTATAAGATAATCTAAAAGATGTTTATCATCAAGTACTTACGAATAATTGACGCACTTACATCAAATAATCAACAATCACCCAATGGCCATCTTTGCGCCCATCCACACGCTTGAGAATTTTATAATCATCCCGCAGTATTTTTAGTTCTCGAGAAATCTTACTTTCGGACATATCAACTTTTTTTGCCAATTCAGGTATTGTTATCTTGCTGTTTTCTGATATTGATGATATGATAATGCTCTGTATGTCAGAAAGTTCTTTCTTGTCATCTTTCTTGTCACCTTTCTTGTCACCTTTCTTGTCACCTTTCTTGTCACCTTTCTTGTCACCTGTCATGGCAGGAATCCCAAAACATTCAGGGTTACATGGAAGATCAATCAAGAAATATGTCCGTTCTTCATCCGTTTCAATAATAGCACGCGGAGATCCATTTTCCTGCAATTTTTGCTGAATGGTAGGAATGCCGGTAGCCCGACCCTCTGTCAAATCCAATTCTTTCAAGAACTCTCCTAAACGACGGTTTGTGTATCGGCGGGAACGAAGCATACGAGCCTCACGGATAGTCTGCATGGATATGGTATGGTTGGGGCCTCCAAAGTTGAGAATACTAATCTTATCAGGCTCGATAGTAATCTCAACAGGTTCACGTTCAATATAGCTGCGGTGATAAAGGCTATTAACAACAGCCTCTTCCAAAGCTTGATAAGGATAATTGTATGTCACAATAGAACGCTCTGTATCCTCCGGTTTATGGATTATCTTTTGAATAATATTTGTCTTGAGATAATTCATCGTGTCGCGGATCATCTTAGGCACGCAACCTCTTATAGGGGCTACTTCTATCATATTGTCAGGGTCTTGCAATCTGCCCTTGGGAAATATAACAATCTCGACCTGTGTCATCTTGAAGAACTTCTCAGGATGTTCGCAAAACATCATAGCCGCCACAT
>OQVT01000860.1_pt1 | contig 18349 bp, 9 predicted proteins | sample 1691561 | NCBI WGS metagenome assembly OQVT01 (sample SAMN03418260, study PRJEB22391) | human gut metagenome | biome: human-gut; feature: organic feature; material: feces | host: Homo sapiens | place: Tanzania | collected 2013-01 | reverse complement strand
CCGGGTTCAATCGATCACGATGGAAGTCTGCTCGACTACTGCCGAGGATTTTGTTAATCAAGGCGGTAACGTCGCTCACGTTCACTTCGCCATCGCCATTGATGTCGCCTGGCAGTGGGGCTGCCACATAGTGGAACTGGAGAATGGGCGAATAGTCGGTGTAGAGTGTGGTGGTGGAGCCGGCTTTGCCGTAAGCGTAGCGCGCACGCACATAATATGACTTGCCATCTACAGGGCGACCTGTGCCAGTCATTTCATTAAGCGCAATGGTGGCAAATTCGCCACCTGTGAGCGTGGTCTTCCACGATGTGCGAACAGGGAACGACTTCGATGTGCTGATTTCGATGCGGAGCGATTGTGCGCCTTCCTGTGGCACGACGTCGATGTGCTGATTGCCACGCAGCGTAGTACCGTCGGCAGCTGGAGTGACGAAAACAGGAACCGCTGGCACCACATTCACGGTGGTGAACGACGACACCTCGCTCTGGTCGGTGGCATCGCCCAAACGAGCGGTGATTTGAGCATAATAGGTGGTGCCGCCAGCCAATGCAAAGCGTGGCACGCGCACCGATGCCTCGGTGGTCTCAACCGTATAATCTGGCGTGGTCATTTTAGCATTCGATGAAATGCTGAGGGTATAGACGGTGCCTTCGGCTGCCTTGTCCCAACTGATTTCGGGCATCAATTCCACATCAGCAGCACCATTTGCAGGGGTCTTGACGGTCATCTTTTCGCAAGTGAACGAAGCCACATCGCTGGTGGTGCTGGAAAGATTCAAACCGCGCGACGACACTCGCCAATAGTAGGTACCAGGTGTGATACCTGGGATTTTAGCGATTGCCACAGCGGTGTCGGGCACTTCGATATATGCCACAGCATTTTTGCAAGCCGCATCACTAAACACTTCCACGGTGTGGATGGTGCCGTCGGTGCGCCAAGCGAGGTTGGAGAGCATAGGCACAGTGGCACCGTTGGCAGGGCTGGTGATGACGGGCTTTTGAGCCGGACGCGACTGGCTGCCTGCAAGCACTGGTGCAAACTCATTTTCCCAACGGTCGAGAATGGTGACAGCAAAGCGATATCCAGTGGTGTAAGCCTCCTTGATGTCGTAGCTATTGGGATAGGTGAAGCCGAGCAGATATTGCGCTTGGCAGCGGAACGACGCATCGTCCACGCTGTCGGGAATGGCATAAATGGCGTAGCGCACATTGTCAACGGCGTCCCATTTGAGGGTGTTGCCCTCACGACGGCAGTTTGCCACAGTGCCATACTGCTGCGGTGGAGCAATCCACTCGGTGCTTGGGCTAAGCGCAGGAGTGGTGAACACCTGCTTTTTGAGCCAGCGGCGCAAGCCCCAAGTTTTGCCGTTGATGGTGCCGTTGTTGTTGCGCCAAGTGCTGTATTTGAAATACACCATACCTTGTGCGCCAGCATCGCGCATCACATTCACCTGCTTCACAAATTCAGTCAAATCCCAACCATTTTTACCGAAGCTGGAGCAAGATTGGCTGATATACACATGGCGGTTGAATTGCTTGCCTATTTTGCCCCACCAATTGGTCACTTCATCGAAGTTGCCGGTGGTGTTCCAATACACCTGTGGCGAGATAAAGTCGATGGTGCCACGAGTGACCCACGCCATAGGGTCGCTGTAGATTTGGTTGTACTGCCAATCCGAGCCCGGACTTGGATCCACGCCATACTTTTCAGCCACTGCTGGCGATGAGCAAGCCACACCGGCTGGGCCGATGCCGAAGCGCACCCAAGGCTTGGTCTGCTTAATCATGGTGTTAACATCAGCCACCATCTGATTCACGTTTTCGCGTCGCCAGTCGCCTTGGCTGAGTGTACCGCCGCCATTTGTGTAAGCATTGTAGAGGTCGGCATCGAGCGAGAAGTCGCAGCCACCCTGATTGTAGAAATAGTCATCGAACACCAAGCCGTCCACATCATATTTGCTGATAATGTCTTGGCACACGTCCACCACTCGCTGGCGCACTTCGGGAATACCGGGATTGAGCACCGTTTCGTAGTCGGTGGTGAGCAGCCATTCGGGGTGAGTGTGGATATAGTCGCGGTCGCTCTGCCCCCACTTGGTTGACTTTGGAGAATAGCGGTAGGGGTTCACCCACGCATAAATTTCGATGCCACGCTTGTGCGCCTCCTGCACAATCCATTGCAGAGGGTCGAAGGCAGGCACATCGCCACGCTTTGCCACAATGTAGCTCGACCATGGCTCATAAGCCGAATTATACATGGCATCGCACATGGCGCGCACATGGTAATACACTACGTTCATATTATTGGCAGCCAAAGTGTCGAGCATACGCTGGCACGCCAATTTGGTGTTGTTGGCATTGCTTGCGGTGATGGGGCTGGAGGGCCAGTCGCTCACATAGGCGCTCATCCACACGGCGCGTTGCTCACGCTTTTGCTGCGCCTGCGCCGTAGCCACCCCAAAGAGCAAAGCCACACAGATTGCGAATTTAAAAATAGAGTTCATGATAAAAAAGTATTTTTTTGGAAGAAATTTTTTGGAAGAAGTTAAGAAGTTAGGGAAGTTAAGAAGTTAAGACGATAGCTTTTCTATTGGCATTGGTGCCGTCTTAACTTCTTTAACTTCTTAACTTCTTAACTTCTGAAATCAACTTCTTTAACTTCTTAACTTCTAAGTTAACTCCTTAACTTCTTTAACTTCTGAAGTCAACTTCTGGTTAAAAACAAAGCAGGGGACGCTGAATTTGGTATTAGCGTCCCCTGCTGTCATATTTCAGTTAAGAAACAGTCGAGAGAGGTGGATTAAAACAATGCTGTCTTGCGTGGGTTGATGCAGACACCAAGAATCTTGTCGTTGTTGTCCATGAATTTATGAACAGTCTTGGTAGCTGGATCGTAGTACATCAAGCCAGTGGTGTAAGTCTTATCGCTTGGGAGCGCACGGAAGCCAAAGTACACATAGTGTGTGTTTGGATCGACAGCAAACTGAGTGGTGAACACACCTTCAGTAGGGGTGCTGTTGATTGGGTCGGCGTCCATATTGATAAACTTATTGTAGTTGCTGTATTCCACAGTCTTGTCAGATGCTGGAATGTCGTATTCGCAGAAGCCAACACCAGGAGTGTTGCCATTGGTCATCCAAACATAGAGCTTGCCAAGGTCCTCATCGAGGGTGAAGGCACGAGGTTGAGTGGTTTCGAGCACGATTGGGTAAGGAATCTTCACGCCTGCGCCAGTCTTGCCGATGTCGCTGGTCTTGAAGCGGTAGATACCGTTACCAGAGTAGTTCTTAGCCCACCAGAACATACCGCTCTTGTCGATGTAAAGACCAGTGTGGATAGCACCGTAAGCGATACCTTGCTGGTAGTAAGCGAGTTGGTTGTTCACCACGAAGTAGCCTTTTTCTTCTCGGAAGATAGTGCTTTCGCGAGCGCCACGAGTGCTCAAAGGAATTTGACGGATACCGGTGTTACGGTCGGTGTAGTAGAGGTAAGTGCCATCGGTGCAGCCTTGGAATGGGTCGTTGAACGCCTGACCACCTACGTTGGTAATCATCACATTCACGTTAGAACCATCAGCAGCCATCACGGTAATCTTACCATCGCCGAGAGTGTTGTTCTCGTCGTTCACATAGTAGTATTGCTTACCGCAGTCGAGGATGTAAACATTGTCTTGTTCAGCACCTGCATCGGTCTTTTCGGTTGCAAACACGAGTTGAGTAGGCATGTTACCAGAGTTCACACCCATATCGAATGGGAGGTTCTTGGTGCCCTTAGGGAGCTTGCTCATATCCACCAGCTTGTAAGCCTTGATATTGCCACCGAGTTCAGCGTAGTAGATGGTTGGGCATGGGTCAGAAGTACCCACTTGCACATTCACATAAGAGTCTTCCAAGCGACGGTTTTCGCCGTTCACGTCGAACCAAGTTTGCAATTCAATCTTCTGTGAACCGATGTTCTTGAAGCTGAGTGCGCCAGGGTTGTCGATGGTGCCATCTTCGTGAGAGTAGCCCACAAATTCAGTAAGTTCGGTGCCGTCGGCAGTCTTAGTGCCTTCTGGGAACTTCCAAACATACTTACAAATCAACTTTTCAGGGTTAGGCAACTCGATGCCAAGGTTCACTTGCACATCGTTGATCACCACCACTGGTTCGGTTTGGCTGGTCACGCTCAATACTGGAGCGATGTCGTAAATCATCAAAGGAGATGACTTAGAGCCGACACCGTCGACGGTGAGAGTAACGGTGTAAATACCTGCCTTTTCATATTTGTGCTTTGGGTTGGCTTCGTTAGAAGTTTGACCATCGCCGAAATCCCAAGTCACATTGCCACTCTTTGAAGAAGTGTTGGTGAATTGGACAGTTGACACGACATAGAAGTCGAGCGCATATTCATCGCCATCTACCTGGTAAGTGAAATCCACGTCCTTTGATGGGAAGTTGCCATAGTTTGGCTCCTTGTCCACACAAGAGGTTACAGCCAGCATCATAATGGCCAAGAGTACAAAATTCTTTATCATTTTCATAGCGGCTTCGTATTAATTGAGTGTGATTTCTTCATTGTTACTTGTGATACCCACCTTGCCTTCAGTGTCGTAAACACGGTAAGTTGGCTGCAAATGGTAGGTACGAGAAAAATCTACGTTGTAAACCTTGTTACCAGAATCATAAATCCAGTCGATGAATGGAATGGTGCTGATAAGGTCTTTCCAGTAAGGCATATACTGTGCGCGCACAGTAGTGATCTTGCCACCGGTGTCATCGCTGTAGCGGCTGAAGAGCCATGGTGATGACTTGTAAACAGGGAATACGCTCACGCCTTCAGGAGCAGCCTCTGGAGTGGCGATTTCGTTGTAGGTGGTTTGCTCGTTTACTACGGTGATGTAGTAGTAGTGGTCGATTTCATCAACCATCTCACCCTTGCTGTTCTTCACCTGAGTGTACCAAGCGTCGCTCTTCTTGTCGCTCTCGGTTTCGGTTGGGAAGCTTACGCCATACTTAGCGTTGAGGGCTTCAAAAGTTTCCTTCTTGAAGTCGTACTTCACATACACGTTGCGGAGGTCGTTGTAGTAAGCGCTGTCTTTGGTGAGGGTGGTGATCATGTGTTCCACAAACTCAGTGTCGAAGCCTTCTGGATAGTAGCTCTTAAACTTATCTTCGTCCCATTGTGTTGGAGTTTTCCACACCACAGGAGCGAGAGTGCGTGAGGTTGGGAATGAGTCGGTGAGCACGAATTCGTGTCCGTCCCATTCAGCCTTAGAGTGAGCATATTTCGCCACGCTTTGTGCGCTGCGAACAGTGTCGGTAACTGAATACGACTTGTTGTAAGCCAAAGCGGTGGTGAGCTTAGCGGTGGCAGAAGCGGTTTGTTCGCGCTTCACCTGCACCCACACTTCGCTATGGTCGATTTGGCGGTCAGCCGAGGTGTAGTATTTAGCCTTGAAGCCAGCATATTTGCCCGACTTCACCACCTTAGAGCTTTGTTCCCAGTCTACGGTAGGCAGCACTTGGCCAAGCTCGCCCTTGTCGGCGATGAGGTCGTGATTGGCGCAAGAAGTAAGCACCAACGCTCCCAAAGCTAAAGAACCTATAATATTTAATATTTTCATAATCGTTAGGTGTAATAAATCTTTTAATTAATAACGAGTTCTCACTTATTATTCGCCGGTGAGCGATGTCACTTCACCATATTTCTTAGCCCAAATCATTGGTTCTTGCAGCCACTTGTAGTTCTTGTAAGCGCCGAGGCGTTCAAGTTCGGAGCGGTTGTATTTTTCCTCAGTTTCTGGGTCGTAGTTGATACGTTGAATCCAAGTGTTCTCTTTTTGAGCCTCGGTCAAGCCATCAATCCAGTAAGCAGCGTAGAGGTTGTAAGGACGGCGGAGAGTTGGGTAGATAATTTCTTGGTTATCGCCAATGCCGTACTTGTTACGGTTGTTGCTGTAATGGTAGCGACGCATGTCGGTCCATTGCTCTGCTTGGAGGTAGAGTGCGATGTACTTCTGTTGCATCAAGTCGCTCAACGAGAATTCGCTTGGGTTGAAGAACCAGTGCTTGTTACCGCGTTCGGTCACTTTGTGCACGTTGTAGGTGCGACGCACTTGACCGTGAACGGTCTTTTCGGTGTAGTCTTCAGTGTTGTTGAGGAATGCGTCAACTTGCAAATCCCACCACTTCTTAGCTTGGAAACCAGGAACGTCGCTCTTCGCAGCATCGCCAGGATACTTGTTGTCGGTCTTTTCGTTGTAGTTAGGGTTAGTATACTTCTGGAAGAAAAATTCGAGGTGGCGCTCAATGTTGTGCTCAGTAGCTTCCTTAGCCAGTGCGCAAGCTTGAGTCTTGTCGCCCATCCAGTAGAGAGCCTCAGCCTTGATGAAGTAGAGCTCTTCCATTGTGAAGAGAGGGTTGTAACCGTAGGTAGCACCAGCGTAAGCACCCATATACATATCAGGGAAGTTCACTGCCTTGTAAGATGAACCCATACCGATGTTTGAATCGAGGTAGCGCATCTTCACCTTTGCAGCTTCGATTGATGATGAAGTTGGACCTGTACGGGCAAGCATCAAGAGGCCGCAACGTGGGTCGTTAGCCCAACCGTCGTGCTGGCTTTCTGCTGTAAACTGACCGCAGAGCTTTTCATCGTCTGGCTTACCGATACCGAGGAGGTCAACCATGAAGAACTTGGTAGGAACTGCATCGCTCAAGAGGTTTGGACGAGATTCCCATGAGTTGATCTTTGGTTGGGCCACACTCCATACACAGCTTTGTTCACCAGTACCGCCGGTGAAGTTGTAGCGAGGTTCGTTGCCAAACCATGCGCCGTAAAGGAGGTCGCCCTTGCGCCATTGTTGGATAGCGGCATCAGCAGCGTCAACAATCTTTTGGCAAGTGGCTGGGCTGTGGTCGATGTTAGGAATGTTGCGGAGCAGCAAGCGAGCCTTGATAGCGAGCACCAAGCCCTTCCAGCGGCTGAGGTCGCCACCGTAGATACGGTCGGTGCTGAAGTCGATCTTCTGGTTATCTGGACTGTCGACGATTGAAGGGTCGTCGAACATCTTAATCAAATCATCAGCCTCTTGGAGCATCCAAGCGTAGATTGAAGCTTGGGTGTCGTATTGAGGTGAGTTCGACATGAGCGCTTGTGAGCGTGGCATATCGCCAAATTCGTCGGTGGTCAACTGGGTTGACATCAAGCGAATGGCGCGAGTAATCAATTCGTAGTTAGGTGAGTTGATAGCCTGTGAGTTGGCAATCAAGTTCTGACCGTTTTTGCAGATGTCGTAGAAGTGACGACGCCATTGTGGGTGACGGTTCATAGTCAGAAGTTCCCACTCGCTCTTGTAAGAGTAACCAGAGCTGAGCTTGGTCTTGTCGGTGGTGGTGAGCATCTGAGAGAAGTATGCGTTATACTCGGCATTGTCGTAGTTGATCTGCTGAGCATAGAACACGAGCACTGGCAAGCCCTTCTTGGCATCAATCACGTGTGCCTTGTCGGGGTTTACGTTGTCGTCGAGCACGTCTTTACAGCTCACGGTAGTCAACCCCACCAATGCTGATAATGCTATTAATTTTATCTTGTTCATAGTTTTGCCTGAGTTTAGAATGTTGCTTTAAGTGTGAAATTGAAGCTGCGGGTAGATGGCACGTTGTAGTTGTCGATACCAGAACCACCAGCACCACCACCTGTAGAGGCGAGCACAGCTGGGTCGTTGCCTGAATACTTGGTGAGCAAGAAGAGGTTACGGCCTGTTACGGTAGCGGTCAAGCCCTTGATTGGCCAAGTCTTCTTCAGCAGTGAGGTGAAGTCGTAGTTCAAAGTCACATAGCTCAAGCGGATGTATGAGCCATCTTCAATGAAGTTAGATGACACTGCATAGAAGTAGGTGCTCATGAAGTTGTAGTCGAATACCACTGGAGTGGTGTTCTTGCGGTAAGTGCCGTCGCCGTTAGCCACCACGCCGTCGAAGATGTATTCGCGGTTGCGATATTTTTCGAGGGTGTGAGCCATACCGTTGCCCATGAGGTTACGGCCAGTCACATTCACCACGTCGCCGCCGCAACGGCCGTCAACGAGGAATGAGAGCGATGCGTTCTTGTAGCGCAAGGTTGAACCGAAGCCGAGCAAGAAGTCAGGTTCGCGGTTACCGATGAGCGTACCCTTTGAAGAGCTAATCACTGGATAACCGTTTTCGTTACAGATCACGTTGCCGTCAGGGTCGCGCATATAGTCCTTACCAGTGATACCAGTGGTAGAGCCACCGAGGTAAGAAACTGAGTAGATATCACCATACTGACCTGCGTTGATTTCCGACACACCTTCTGGGAGGTAGGTCAGCTTACCGCGGTTGTATGAGAAGTTCACGTTAGCTGTCCAGTCGAAATCTTCGGTCTTGATGATGTCTTGACCGAGGGTGATTTCCATACCGTGGTTGAGCACGGTACCTTCATTACGGGTTTGGAGAATAGTACCCGAAGCAGGTGACACACGCACCTGCACAATCTGGTTGTCGGCAGTGGTTGAGTAGTAAGCCACGTCTAAGCGAGTGCGGCTGTTGAAGAAGCGCAAGTCAGCACCGATTTCCCATGATGAGTCCATTTCAGGTTCAAGGGTGATAGCGCGTGAAGTGGTTGGGTCCACACCGTAGCCACCGTCAGGGAAGGTAACCCATTGCTTGTAGGTGTCGGTGAAGAGGTATGAAGGACAGTCCTTACCTACCTTTGCCCAGTTACCGCGAATCTTACCGTAAGAGAACCATTCGTTGCTCAAGTGGAAGAGTTCGCTGAAGATCACACCACCAGTAACAGATGGGTAGAAGTATTGGCACTTTTCAGCTTGCACAAGGCGTGATGAACCGTCCAAGCGGCCAGTCACTGACAATTGAGCCATACCCTTGTAGTCGAAACGAAGTTCGCCGAAGTAGCCATACTTGTTCCAAGATGAGTGGTAGAGTGATGGGTGGTTGCTCTTGAGCAAGTCGTCGTTGGTGAAGTCGGTGTTCATGAAGCTGTAGTAGTCGCCGCCGAGTTGGAAGTGCTCGCCGTAGATTGAAGCTTCGTAGCTGCTCACTTCCTTGTATTCAGCACCCACGAGGAAGTTGAATGTGAAGTCTTCAGCAAAGGTCTTCTTCCAGGTGGCAGTTGCCAAAGCGGTAAACTGCTCGCTGCGTGAAGGCTGGAATGAGTAAGAGCCATAGAGGCTTTGTTTCTTAGCCAACACGTCTTTCACCTTTTCGTCGTCATCAGGATTGATGAGGTCGCCTTCGTAGATACGAGGAATAGTGTAGCTTTCGTAAGTGCTGTAGCCCTTGTCGTAACCAATCTTACCGTTGAAGATAAGGTCTTTGATAGGCTCGTAGGTCAATTGACCATTGATCACGATACGGTTGCTTTCAGTGTTGCTCTTGTCGTTGTAGCGTCCGTAGTATGGAGAAGGACCGCAGTTCAAGCGTTCGAGGTCGGTGAGTTTGTCCCAGTTGTCGTAACGGGCAGCCCAGTTCACGTGGCCTTCGAGGGTTTGATAGTCCTTCATGTCCTTGTTGATACCGTAAGAGTAGATGCTGCTCATCGAGTTACCAAAGCCACGGCTCTTGCTGTTGATGAAGTTGGTGGTGAGCTGCACGGTCACTTGTTCGCTTGGCTTATAGTTACCTTTCAAGAACACAGTGAGTTGCTTCTTGTAGTCTTTTGGCACGATACCTTGGTTGTCGGTGTATGACACTGATGCGTAAGAGTTGAATTTTTCGCCACCTCCCGATACCGACATGTCGTACTTTTGAAGCAGACCGGTGCCGAGGAAGCCGCCCAAGTTGTCGTAGTAAGTGTCTTTTTCGCTCATGTATGGACCCCAGCCACCAGTTGAGCTGTTTTCCTTATACATACCGCGCACACCAGGGGTGAACGCCTTTTGGAGCTTAGGCACACGCATAGCGTTGCTCACTTCGAGGGAAGCCGATGCGTTCACAGTCACCTTACCGTCCTTAGAGCCGCTCTTGGTGGTAATCATAATCACACCGTTGGCAGCCTCCTGACCGTAAAGCGCAGATGCAGCAGCACCCTTCAGCACGCTCATGTTTTCAATATCGTTGGCGTTGATGTCGCCCAATGAAGAACCGTGACCACGAACAGGCACACCGTCCACAATCACGAGAGGCTCGTTGTTCTGTGAGGTGTTAACTGATGAAATGGCACGGATAATCACCTGGGTAGATGAGTTTGGTGAACCACCACCCGTCGACACTTGCAGACCAGCAACCTTACCTTGCAGTGAGTTTGCGAAGTTTGAAGCACTACCGGCAGTCACCTGGTCGGAGTTAAGACTCTGAACCGCAAAGTTCAGTTTCTTCTTTTCTTGTGTCTGACCCATTGCGGTAACCACAACCTCAGAGAGCACCTGAGAGTTGTCGGTCATCTCCACTTCGATAACGGTTTGTTTGCCAACCTTAACCGAGATAGGGTTCATACCCACATAAGTGATGTCGAGCACGTCGCCGTCCTGCACATCAATTTGAAATTTTCCATCAATATCGGTGGTCACACCACGAGTTGTGCCATGCACGCGCACGGAAGCACCAATAATGGTCTCTTTGTCCGACGCTTGCTTCACAACACCCGTGACAGTGCGGGCAAAACCCATCACCGCAAAGAGGGAAAAAAACAGAAGCAATAGCTGTTTTCTCATAATTAATTGTTTGTTAGTTATAGTTAAATGGATTGTTATCTACTTAAAAGTTAAGCAATTCAACATCTCAACCACGCTCATTCGCACTCGTGTGCATAATAAGCAACTACAAAGTAAGCATTTTTTTTTGTAATGTAAAAAGAATTTAACGCATCATTTCCACTCATTTACATTATTTAAGATTTAAATACACATTTTCGGGTTCCCCAGTCGGGGGACCCCGAAGTCAACGAGCCAACAAGCCAACAGGTCAACGAGTGCACAAGTTTAGCGTCCGCTTGGGTCTGCTTGGGTCTGTAATGGGTCCGAAGGGTCCGCTTGGGTCTGTCGGGGCTGAAAAAAAACACCTATTTCATCCATTAAATCCTATTTCCACCTATTTATATATATAAGGTGCGAATCGGATTTCAATGGATGAAATAGGTGAAAATTATTTCACAGACCCAAGCAGACCCGTCAGACAAGTCGGACAAGTCAGACAAGTCAGACAGGTCAGACAAGTCGGATTCACCCCCAGTAAGCCCTCCCTAAGGGAGGGTTTGGGAGGGTCTTACTTCAAAATCATATTAATCAGGGCGGTAACGTCGCTCACGTTGATTTCGCCGTCACCGTTGATGTCGCACACGGCGTCGGAATAGGTGCTACTGCCGAGGATTTTATTGATCAGGGCGGTAACGTCGCTCACGTTCACTTCACCGTCACCATTGATGTCGCCTGTGGCTTTGTTCCAGCGGTCGATGTAAACTTTGGTGGTGTTGCCTGCTTGTGTGCTGGTCAGCCACAAGAACGCCGAACCTGCTTCAGTTCTGTAGCCAGAAGATGGTTTCCAGAAATACTTATCCTTTTTGTCGAACACGTAGGCCACTTTATACTGATCCAAATTCTCACTCGTAACAGTTCCCTGAAGGTAATTGCCTGGATTGGTGGGCTCTGTGATGGGGCGCTTGAGTTTATAAATGACGTTTTGCTTGTAGCCTTCAATCAACACGCCATTGGCAGTGGAGGTTCTACCCATTTTCATGGTGCTTGCTATCTTCTTGTTCTTATCGTAACCGTCAACAATGTAGGCATTCAAGCCCGATGCTTCCCAATCCACTGGGTGATAAACTACAAATGTACTGACTGTGGAACCGTCATTTATCTGTACCCAGCCATTCAGTTGGTCTTTACATTCAGGCCTATACGGAGAAGTCGGCCATTTGCTCACATCAAGATACAGATTATAATGGTCTTTCCAATTTATATAGCAATTAAAGTTAGTGGCATTTAATTGATAGAAAAGGCGCCCATAAGTGCGGTTTTGATTTCGCATCAGCATCAACTCTGAGAGTTTACTACAAGCCGAGAACGCCATATTGCCAATGTGGGAGCATGATGCTGGCACGGTGAATTGCGTAATCTTTGTTCCACAGAAGGCTCTATTGCCAATGCGCTCCAAGTGCTCCATTCTGTCAACTCTCACATTTGTCAATTGCTCACACCATATCAACGCACTATCACCAAACTCTGTCATCAGATACTTTTTAGATCCGCCATTAGTCATGTCGATTTCAGAGTTGGTACAGTCAAAAGCCGTGGGGCTCTCAAGCGTCATATTCGCTGGGTGATACACATATTTCGCCTTGCCGGCATAGGTCACGCCATCTACGGTAAGTGGCGTGCCGCTGGTCACCGTCATGTGATATATGGTTTTGTTGGGGTCTGCATTATTGTAGGTGAAGTCGTAGGAGCCTGCCATCACTTTGAGCTTGCCCCACTTTTCATTATTCTTGTATGCCTCTACGCTGCCCACAGGCACATAGAGCTTGCACGATGTGGGTATTTTGGTCAAGTCCCAGCTTGTGGATTTTGCCCAATATGGGTCGTTGATGACTAATTCTTCCAGATAGTTGTTTCTCGCAAGGCAAGTGTGCCCCATCGATATTAGCGATCCTGGAATCAGGAAGCGCTTAAACGAATTGTTGTAAAACGCGCCAGAGGAAAGTTTTTTGAAGCCATAAGGCAGAGCCAAATCGTTGGCGATGCGGCAGTCGTAGAACGCATTCACACCGATATACGTCAACTTGGAGTTGAGTTTAAGCCCTGTGAGCATGGTCTTTCCCTGGAAGGCATTGGAGAAAATGGAGTCCACATTGGCTCCGAGCCTGAGGGTGGCAGAAGCGCGCATACCACCGCTGCACACATTGGAGTTGATGGCAGTGACGGCATACTTTTTACCATTGGCAAGTGTCACGTGGTCGGGCACAGCATAAGTTTGTGAGTAAACCGTTGGGTCGGGGGCATACACCAGCATCGCCCTGCCGGCATACGAGTTGCCATTGATGGTTTCCGCCTTATTGCTGTGGATAGTGTAGCGCAAGGTTTGCATAGCATCATTGGTAGTGACATCGAAGGCGCCACCTTTGATGTATTTCCACGTGCTCCAATATCTGGCATTCTTGTAGGCTTCAATCGCTTCGTCGGGCACATAAAGCGTGTGTCGTGGAGCGCTGCTATAAGGGCCATAAGGCATTCCCGAAGGCGGTGTCGAGAAATTGTAGTAAAAATATGTAAGGTTGGGAATATCACCCCACATAGCATAACCAAAATCTGTAACGCTACTTGGAATCTGCAAAGTGGTGAGACCGGTGCATTCCTGAAAGCACATCTCAATTGTTTTCACCCCATAAGGAATATGTATCATCTGAATCTTTTTACACGTCGCAAATGCGCGATTGCCAATCTTTTCCAGGGTTGATGGAAACGAAGAATGGTTAAATATCGTGGTATTGTGGCCCGGAGGACACCTCACCAATTCAGTTTTGTCCTTGCTATACACGATGCCATTCACATCGCACAGGTGCTTGTTGAGAGTGCTCACTGTTATTGTTTTAAGATTGCTGCACCCATTCACCGCCGAGCCGTAAATATCATACACATTGCTCGTCAAGTTTAGAGTGGTCAGCGATGTGCAGTTGGCAAAAGCCTCTGAGTAAATACTCAAAGATGTTGACGAATTTAATTTAATCGTAGTCAGCGCAGAGCAACCTTTAAAAGCGTAGTCGTTAATTGCTCTCAAATACGAAAGCCTTGATAAATCCACCGTTTTCAGATTGGAATTCGACTCACAAGCGTTGTAGGTGACTTCTGCCAAATCGTAGGTATAGCCATCTACCGTATAGGAACTTGCGGTGGGAGCATACTCCGTGTTTGAAGAATTCAAACCCACTAATTTGAAAACGCCATGCCGGTTTTTATTTGGTTTTTCGTCTGGTAAGTTACTTGCCACATAATATCCACCATCGGTAAACGCAAAATCAAACGCTTCGTAATTACGATAAATAGTGGCAAAATTTTTAAACGCAGCAATTCCTTTAGCGCGTTCCACAGTATTCTTTGCTGTGTTACTCACTATAAGGACCATGCCCGAATTATTGGGCATACAATTTGAAGCATAATTAGAATCTTTGATATAATCATTGGCACAAAACACATACTTCAACGATGAGCAGTTGTTGAATGCCAGACTTTCAATATGATCTACCGAACTCGCCAATCTCGCCTGTGTGAGGTTGGTGCAAGACTGAAAGGCATTATTCTTGATTCTCCTTATGCCCCAGCGCACCCACAACGTAACAAGATTTTTCTGAGCGTAGAATGCGTAAGAGCCAATTTCGGTGACGCGGTAGCGAGTGCCGTTGTAGAGCACCGTGCTTTGGATTTGAAGGTTAAGACTACTTATCGCTTTCCCTTCTGCACTAAGACCTGTGACCACGACTTGAGGATAATCCTCAGTCGTGCCGTTTGATGTCACTTGATAGTTCAACTTCCCTACCGAGAAGGTGTCGCCTATCGCCGCCGATGCGCACAATGCCATCAGCGCAATGACTGTGGATAGTAAAAATTTTTTCATATTACTAAAAGTTTTTGGGTGATTAATAGTTTTTTGGTTGATTAGGGGCTATTTGTCACTCTTCTATTCATAAAATACTATATTCAAGAGTAAAGCAATCTACCTCTTTCACTTCGCAAATATACATAATATTTTTAAAAAACAAGAATTTAGAGGTGAAAAAGTCTACAAGTCAACAAGTCAACGAGTCAACGAGTTTTTTTAAAGTCAACAAGTCAACAGGTCAACGAGTCAACGAGTTTTGGGGAGAAGGGTCTGCTTGGGTCTGTTATGGGTCCGAAGGGTCGGTTTTGGGTCTGATGGGAGCTGAAACACCTATTTAATCCATTAAAAATCCATTATCACCTATTTTTATAATTTATTTTTAAATAGGTGTAAATAGGATTTAATGGATTAAATAGGTGTTTAGTTTTCAGACCCTTCGGACCCATAACAGACCCAATCAGACCCTTCAGACCCCAAAAAAACTCGTTGACCTGTTGACTCGTTGACTCGTTGACTTTATTTCTTGAGTTGGTCGACGATTTGGGTGAATTGCATGAAGTGTGATGCTTTCACGAGAATGGTGTCGCCATCGTGGAGCAAGGTGGGGAGCGCTTCCATCAACTCGGCGCGTGTGGCAAAGTGACGGATGTCTTTAGGTGTGGTGGTTTTCTTTGCCTCGTCGCTAATCGCCTCAGAAAGAGGACCTGCGCAATATATGGCGTCGATGTTCAGGCCTGCGGCAAATGCGCCCACCTCGGCGTGTAGTGCCTTCTCGTTTTCGCCAAGTTCGCCCATGTCGCCAAGGATTGCCACACGGCGGTTGGCACCGTCTTGCAGCACTTCGAGCGACGCCTTCATCGACACAGGGTTGGCGTTGTAGCAGTCGTCGATGATGGTGTAGCGGTCGGTGTCGATGATGTTGAAGCGGCCAGAGAGCGACTCGTTCGCCTCGATACCAGTCTTGATTTGATCCAGCGTCAGTCCGTAAGCCAATCCCACAGCGGTACCAGCCAAAGCGTTAGCCACCATGTGGCGGCCCGGCATACCCACCGTGGCGTGGAAGTCGCCCACTGGGGTGTGGATATGGCAAGCCGTGCCCTTCAAGCCGAGGCTTTTCAGTTCATCAGCCCAAATGTCGCGTTCGGGAGCGAAACCGAAAGTCACCGGCTTGATGCCACGCACATCGGTGATGATGGCGAGTTTGTCGTCGTCGCCATTGAGAATGATGTGCGCATCGCTTTCGAGGAAGTCGAAAATCTCGGTTTTCGCCTTCAAAATGCCGTCGCGGTCAATCAGATTCTCCAAGTGGCAGTAGCCGATATTGGTCATGATTACGGTGTTGGGGCGCACGATTTTCGCCAGTCGGTGCATTTCGCCAAAGTCGCTGATACCCATCTCCAGCACCGCCATCTCGTGCTCGTCGCGAAGGCGGAAAATGGTGAGTGGCACGCCCAACTCATTGTTGAAATTGCCCTCGGTTTTCAGCACATTGAATTTTTGGCGAAGCACGCTGTAAGCCATCTCCTTGGTGCTGGTTTTGCCCACGCTGCCAGCGATGCCGATAACTGGAATGTGGAGTTGCTTGAGATAGAATTCCGCAATATCTTTCACTGCCTGCAGCGATGAGCCCACACGAATGTAGGGGAACGGCTTTTCGCCGAGGTCGATTTCCGACAGCACCGCCGCCGCACCGTTTGCAATCACTTGGTCGATGAACTTGTGTCCATCCACACGCTCACCCTTGATAGCCACAAACAAGCCGCCCTTTGGCACCTTGCGGCTATCTGATTCTATGGCGGTTACCTCGAATGACTGCATTTCGGCAGGACCCACATATTGCCCACCGGCAGCCGCTGCAATATTTGCTAATGAAAGATTCTTCATTTTTCAGAAATTATTTTATGCTTTGAAATTCTTCAACGATATTTCGATAAGTTTTTCGCAAAGGTCGCCGTAAGGCACACCCACCTCTGCCGCCTCTTGTGGAAGGAGGCTGGTGGCTGTCATTCCGGGGAGCGTGTTGGCCTCAAGCACAATCATTTGCCCCTGCTCGTTCATCAGGAAGTCGATGCGGCCGTAGCCAGTGATGCCGAGTGCCTTCATCGCCTCTTCGGCATGGTGCTGCATACGGGTGGTTTGCTCTGGGGTGATTTGTGCAGGGCAAGTTTCGATAGTGGCACCTGGCACATATTTGTTCTTATAGTCGTACCAACCTTCTTTTGGAGCGATTTCGATAACAGGCAGCGCCTTGCCCTCGATTACGCCCACAGAAAACTCACGGCCTTTGAAAAATTCCTCCACCACGGCTTTTCCCTCAAGGGAAAATGCAGTGGCAACCGAAGTTTTGAATTGCTCGGCATCGGCAGCGATGGTGCAGCCCACGCTTGAGCCGCCACATGCAGGCTTCACTATCACAGGATATGCGAGTCCTCTGTCGTCGGGAGTGACCAAAGCGGCATCGCGGTTGATTTCATAGCCCTTGGCGGTAGGCACGCCCTTGGCTTGGAAAATGTATTTGGTGATGGTCTTGTCCATTGCCAGTGCGCTGCTCTGGTAGCCAGTGCCAGTGTAGCGAATGCCCATCAAGTCGAACGAGGCTTGAATGCGGCCATCTTCGCCGTTAGCGCCGTGCAGGGCGAGGAAAGCGATGTCGGCTTGCTGGCACATCTCAATCACGTTTGGTCCGAAGAAGGCGCGGCGGCTTGCCACCATAGCGTCGATTTGGTCGTCGAAGCTGCTCATATAAGCGCTTGCCTTATCCACATCGTAGTCGACAGGGAAAAAGTCGGCAGCATCGACATTCTCTACGCCACAGAACACATCAACCAACACAGCGCGGTGACCTTTTTCGCGGAGTGCCTTACAAACATTTGTGCCAGAAACGATTGACACTTTTCTTTCGGTGCTGGTACCACCAGCAAGAACAACTATATTCATTTGATAAATATGTTTTTTAGTTCAATTATAGTTCACTTTGAAGCCCTTTTCAGAATCTTTTCTGAAAGAAACCAACTGCAAAATTACAAATAATGACTGGAATAGAGATAACTTATTTCGCATCTTTTTTTGTAAACAAACCCACAAGCCAGTTGGCAATGAGCGAAAACACATAGGAGAAGGTGGCGAAAAACAGAACACTGTAAACGCTATTGAGCATTTTCAGTTCGGGCGTTTCGCTCATAATTGCCACAATAGTGGTGAAAATGCATGCAATAAGAAGCGTGGTGAAACTGTTGATTGCCATGCGCTTGCTGAAGTGGAGTGGCTGCTTGCGTTGCTGCTTGAGCAAGAAGGTGGCGAGCGCGAGGGTGACAGTGGCCAAAAGTGCCATTACCAACCACGATTCCTTGGCATAAGTGGTGGTGCTGCCAATCAGCACCGCCAGCATCACGATGCGCTTGGTGGAGCAGGTTTCGTCGGTGGAGCGTAGCCAGTCGTAGTAGTCGGCTGTGCTGAAACTGTGCTGCTGGAGCATCTGCAAATCCCAGCGGAGCATCATACTCAGCACCAGTGCGATGGCAACAAGAAAAGCAATATTCACAATAAGGCTAATTTCCATATCTTTTTTCAATAAAAATTTTGCCACAAAGTTAGTGAAAATTCTTGGTAGCGCCCACTGTCACCCGAAACCCACCACGATAATCATCATCACACAGGAAAATACGCTCCAAATATTCGATTTTGCTCTGACGTAGGGACATGCCTTTGGCGAAAGCACTGAAAAAGTCGAAAAGAGGGATTTTAGAGCCGTTGGAAACGGCATATTGTGGTTAACTCCATGCAAGCTCGCTTGCGAGCG
>OQVT01000857.1_pt1 | contig 18360 bp, 18 predicted proteins | sample 1691561 | NCBI WGS metagenome assembly OQVT01 (sample SAMN03418260, study PRJEB22391) | human gut metagenome | biome: human-gut; feature: organic feature; material: feces | host: Homo sapiens | place: Tanzania | collected 2013-01 | reverse complement strand
AATCTATAAAAGATTGAGCTTTTTATATGCTTTATTCATAAAATAACTAATTTGCACAGTGGACCTAAGAAATGCGATAAATAAAGGGTTTCTTAGGTTTTCTTTTTATAATATTCTCTAAATTTCACTACTTTCTGTGTTTTAAAGGCCATTTCTAACAGCAAATTCACTTTTTCCAACTTATCTTTTGGTTCACTCATCATAAATACAAACAAGTTTAGATAGTCTTGTAATTCATCCCTGTTAAAACCTGGATGAGAATCTAGAAACTTTCTAAGTGCTGAACACATATGGTTAATACGATTCATAGGATTATCTTTATCATCAAGTTTTTTAGTTTCTTTTGTTTCATAAACATTTGATTTTAATTCTAACAGTTGAACAAGATTTTTATGCGAATGTTCAGAATCATGATTTAATATTGATTCTTTTTTGATATGACTGCTAAATGTTTTTATTGTCTTTGGAGTAGAGGTTTTAGCTTTCCCTTCTAACATTGCATAATAATGGTGATGATTATCGCAACCAACACCTATGCAGTACTTATTTCTCGATAAACCTCTTGGAAGTTTTCCATTTTCTTTGTAATAAAGATCTTTTCTTACAACTGTGTAGTAAAATTCATCAATCCATACTTCATCTTCAAGAATTAAAGTATTTTGGTATTCTTCCAGAAGCAAAAAAATCTTCTTTAACCAGTATTTTGCGGTCGTATTTGCATTTTTGTTTACTTTTGAATTAAGGTTTAGAGATGAATAACGCACGTTATTAAGAAGAGCGGTCAAACTGATTTGCATCACGGTCTCATGAGTCTGGTGCAAGATACGTTGCGCTATCGTCTCCTCGTCATATCCAAGTACACGCATTACTGCAGCACAAGTACGTACATTCTGGTGCGTCGGATCCTCTATGACAATCGGACAATGCTTAAACAACAGCATTTTTTCTGCCCGTTTGGCTTCGAGAGAAGGGAAATTCTCGCCGTGTTCCGCACCGATATAGGTAATAACTCCAATCGTCGGACGAATAATCCGCTCCAATCGTTCCATCTCACCGGGTTGCGAAATCCCCGCTTCGAAGATTGCCAATTGAGTTTGTTCATTCATTTGCCATACCGAAAGCGGCACACCGATCTGTGAGTTATACGATTTCGGCGAACGGGTAATACAATAGTCATTTCGCAATAGTTGGTAAAGCCATTCCTTGACAATCGTCTTCCCGTTTGACCCCGTAATGGCAATTACAGGACAATTATACAATGAACGTTTGTACGCTGCGAGGTCTTGCAATGCCCTCAACACATCGGCCACAATAATCCATTGAGCATCATGCTTTGTGCCTTGTACCTTGTATTGTTCTTCTGTTACCACAAAAGCACGTACTCCCTTGATATATAAATCAGGAATATAGTTAGCCCCGTCATTTTTGTCTGTATGGAGCGCAAAAAAAAGCGTCTGTTCGGGATATGCCCCCAATTGCCGGCTGTCTGTCAGCAGATAGTTAATTTCATACTCTTTGGGCAGACCGTCCTCTGTCCGCAAAGGACGTATCGCCTCTATTATTTGATGCAGTTGCATAGCAGATTTAATTTGCTGCAAAGGTACAAAGTTTTTAGGATATATGCAAAACAAAAGCGGCTATCCTCTGTCGGATAGCCGCTTTATGCGATCTGTTTCAAAGCAATTTGAAACCAATGAATTTACTTAAAGAATTCTTTTACGTTCTCATTCAGGACAATCTCCTCTTGGAAGAAATAAGCACCCGTCTTCGGGGATTTCACCATCTTGATGCACTTGCTGTGTGCACGACCGGAATTGTCGGTCTTGAAGGTTGCGACCGCTTTCTTTGCCATAGTTCTAAGCCTTTCTAATTACGGTTAATTACTTAATCTCCTTGTGAAGAGTATATTTCTTCAGGTAGGGATTGTACTTCATCAGTTCCAAACGATCAGGAGTATTCTTGCGGTTCTTGGTGGTGATGTAGCGAGACATACCGGGAACACCGCTGGCTTTTTGCTCCGTGCACTCAAGGATTACTTGAACGCGTGCTTCTTTTGATTTCTTTGCCATTGTCTTACCTCCTTAATTATTCGTAAAGATACCCTTTTTCGGCAGCCTGCTTCAGAGCAGCGTCCAAACCGATTTTGTTAATTGTTCTCAGACCGGCTGCACTCACGTTCAACTCGATCCATGTGTCTTGTTCTACCCAGTAGAACTTGCGGCGGAACAGGTTCACATCAAACGTCCTCTTAGTGTGACGTTTTGAGTGAGACACATTGCATCCACCCATGGCTTTCTTGCCTGTAATTTGACAAATCTTTGACATTGTAGTATATTATTTTATTATTTTCTTGTATAAAAACATCCGCACCCACCTAAATACCATCTTTCCACGCCACATCAACCCGCCACATTACTCTCCGCCTTTCTCCTTCACTATCCGGTCATAGTCCTCCACTTTTTCGCGTAAACACTATACCGCTGATATTCAGCAGTATAGACAACGCACAGCGGCTCATATAAGCCTACTCTATGCGAAAAATCGTGCAAAGTTACGATAAATTATCCATATAGACAAATTTTTTTGTCTTTTTCTGACAGAAAGAGACGTAGTACATTATTTTTTTCACATATTTCTTGCATACGTATTGAATACAAAAGGCACCATTCCACATATATAGCAACGGGATGGTGCCTCTTAAGAACTCCTCTCCACAAGAGGAAACCCAAAAATGCAATTAAGCCATTATCACATAACAGAATTAGTAAAGTTCTTGCGATGAGAAATGCAATGTCCGTTTTGCCATATCATTATCGCCGTGCTTTTTTGCAGAAATCTTTTCCGGTACATTAGAATAAGCATAACTCCATGCGTACACCACTCTGCCGTTCACGTCCACATATTTATATCCGTCTCCTGTGCTAACAAGGGCTAATCCGTTATGCATACCGGTATATGGTTTGTCATCTTTACCTAATGTAAGCAATACCTTTCCTTTGGTGTCAATCAGAGTGTATGGAGATTCTTCGGTGGTCTGTATCCATGCATAGCCTTCGAAGAATGGCGTTACATCGTAGTATTGTATAGGCAATTTTATATTTCCTTTGGCGTCAACCTATCCCCACTTTTCATTTTGCTCCACGCCAATCAGATTATTATCCACCAGTCTTACGGCATCATCATAGATGGGCTGAATAACCGTATTACCACGCAAATCCAAAGCACCATATTTGCCGTTTTGCTCAAAGCATATCAAGCCCCCTCCACCATCTACCAAATAATCGTAGATCGGCGCAATCACGTATTGACCGTTTTTGTCAATAACACCACGTTTGCTACCTATCGCCACCACTGCACCGCCTCCTCTAAAATCGTATGCATCATCATAGGTGGGTTGAATTTTATATTCACCTTTTGCGTTGCAAAAACCATATTTATCCGACGAAGACAACCGAACGGCAACCAATCCATTGTCCCCCATATCGCCTATATACTCATACATAGGTTGTATAACGGTTGCGCATTTATTATTTATCATACCATATTTACCATTCAAACGGAATGTGGCATAGTTATAATAGAAATCATCGGCTCGGTCCATAGAAGTGGTCATTTGTATCTGACCTTTTGTATTAATGTATTTTGCCAGATCATTCATCTTTACCACCGCATACCCACAGGAGAAGCCGGAAACTTGGTCAAACATCGGTTGAATGGCAAAGTTTCCCTTTGCGTCAATAAAGCCCCATTTATTAACAGAAGTATTAAAAGCAGACCATAACTTCGTTGTGTCGTGAATCGGGTCTTGCGAGGCATTGCACCCCACTAACACTGCTGCAAAGACAATTATTACAGCGAAAAAGGTACTTCTTTTCATAATAATTCGTAATTTATTGGTTATTAATTGATTTTATTTTACACCATGTAATGGATTACCAGCAATTGCGAACCGGAAACATATTCCCGTCTAATCATTCACCAAATGGGAGAATGAGTCCTCGGTGATATTAACACTATTGTCGCGTATGTAATAGTAGTCGTAATAGGAATCCACATCTTTGAATCACAAAAGCCCCCTCTACTCTACGCTGCAAAATTACAATAATTATTTCAAACACGCAAATAATGTTTTAATTTTCCCAAAAGAAATAGCCAAATATGCAAGTGATTGTTCTGCGACAACCCACATTTTCTAAAAACTATAACCATAAGACAAAGGAGTGCAATCTTAAGATTTGACACTTTTTATCAGTTGCCTGTCATTAGCGGGTCATTAGCAGGTCTATCGCGGGGCGGTTGCCTTTTCTCAAAGAATTGGAACAGGGAGAAATCTTAACAAAAAGCACTTTTTGAGAGACAGGGAACTACCTGCTATCCACCTCATATCCACCTCACATCCACCTTACTTTTCAATGTATAATATACAATATACAATCCACAATGGAATCTTAACAAAAGGAATGTTTTGGGGGATACCACGTGGAGAAACTTTATTGAAGTAGGGTGAGTTCGAAATAACGAAACATAAAACCAAACGAACAAAATCTTACTTATGGCGCAAGATGTGCCACGATTTGGAAACAAATACACGAAAAATTTAATCAAATATAGACATATATATATAGTGGACAACAACTCAAATATCTATTATCAACTAAAAATATGCGTTATGTTTTATATCGAACTAGCGGGTAGGTAGGGTGGGTAGGGTAAATGGATTGCCAAAACTATATAACTATATACACACATACGTATGTGCATAAGGTATGAATTGACCTACCCCACCTACCCTACCGAGACTTCTTTTATTTGCACAAATGCCGAAAAAGCAGTATCTTATGCAGGCATAAAAAGAGACTGCCTAACAACTTTACATTGTCAGGCAGTCTCTTGATTAAGATTGCGGAGCGGAATTTTAGCCGCCGAAGTTATCGAAGCGAATCATGTCGTCCTCAACACCTAACGAGTGGAGGAGGTCAAGCACAGTCTTTGCCATCATCGGAGGACCGCAGAGGTAGTACTCGATATCTTCCGGAGCATCGTGTTGCTTGAGATAGGTATCGCCCATCACCGGAGCAATGAAGCCCGGCGTGTACTTCACACCCATGGCATCTGCCTTGGGGTCCGGACGGTCGAGTGCCAAGTGGAAGTGGAAATTCGGGAATTCCTTCTCCAACTCGAGGAAGTCTTCCAAGAAGAACACCTCATCGATAGCACGCGCACCATAGAAATAATGCATCTCGCGGTCGCGCGTATTGAGAGTCTTGAGCATGTGCATAATCTGCGCACGGAGCGGAGCCATACCGGCACCACCACCTACCCAAATCATCTCGCGCTTGCTGTCGAAGACGGGGTGGAAATCACCATAAGGACCCGACATCGTTACCTTATCACCCGGCTTGAGCGAGAAGATATACGTCGAAGCGATACCGCAAGGTACGTCCATAAACTCCGGTCCGTTGGGGCATTGCTCTTTCGGCTTGAAAGGCGGTGTAGCGATACGCACGGTGAGGGTGATGATATCGCCCTCGTCGGGGTAGTTAGCCATTGAGTATGCACGGATGGTAGGCTCGGTGTTCTTCTGATGCAGTTTGAAGAGACCGAATTTCTCCCATGCGGGTACATAGAGGTCGCCAATCAAAGAGCGGTCGAAGTCGTTGTAGTTGATGTCGTAAGCAGGGATCTTGATTTGTGCATACGAACCGGGCAGGAAGTCCATGTGCTCGCCCTTGGGCAGCGCCACCTTGAACTCTTTGATAAACGTAGCCACGTTCTTGTTCGAGATAACGGTACATTCCCACTCTTTTACTCCAAGCACAGACTCGCTGACTTTCAAGGACATATCGTTCTTTACCTTGACTTGGCAGCCCAGACGCCAATGGTCTTGCTGCTGTTTGCGATTGAAGTGTACCGTCTCGGTAGGCAGTATCTCACCGCCCCCTTCAAGAACTTGGCACTTACACTGACCGCATGAACCCTTACCACCACAAGCCGAAGGCAGGTGAACGCCCGCTTCGCCCATAGCAGACAAGAGCGTACCGCCTGCGGGTACATGATATACCTTATCGCCATTGACAGTGATTTTGACATCACCCGACGGCACAAGGTACTTCTTTGCCACCAAAAGGATGATGACAAGCAGCAGGATAACCGCCAAGAAGACGCCTACTGCAGATAATATAGCCATTACATTCATACTTTTTCCTCCTATTAGATGTTCAGACCAGAGAAGCACATAAATGCCATCGCCATCAGACCTACGGTGATAAAGGTGATTCCTAATCCCTGCAGAGGTTTCGGCACGTCGTTATATTCCATTTTCTCACGGATACCTGCCAGGCAGACAATCGCCAACATCCATCCGATACCGGAACCGATAGCGTACGCAAAAGCATCACCCAGATTGGCAATCGCTTTTACGTTCTCCGGCTCAAGCAGGATACGCTGTTGCATAAAGAGCGAACCACCCATGATGGCGCAGTTTACGGCGATAAGCGGCAAGAAGATACCCAACGACGAATAGAGCGACGGCGAGTATTTCTCCACAATCATCTCTACCAACTGTGTGATAGCCGCGATAACTGCGATAAACAGGATGAACGACAGATAGCCCAAGTTGAGAGGGTTGAGCACATACACTTGCAGCAAGTAGTTGAGCGGCAGCGTGATAGTCAGTACAAACGTAACGGCAACGCCCAAACCTGCACTCGTTTTAACGTCTTTCGATACTGCCAGATACGAACACATACCCAAGAAGTATGCGAAAATCATGTTGTCAGCAAAAATGCTGCGAACAAATAGACTTAATGCATGTTCCATATTACTTCTCCTCCTTATTTAGACCACGGTGAGCCCAGATTATACAACCTACGAGAATCAATGCCATAGCCGGCATCATCATCATACCGCAGTTCTCATAGCAACCGCCATTGGCAACATACCAACTCTCAGGAATCACACGGTAGCCGAGCAGTGTACCCGAACCGAGCAACTCACGAATGAAAGCCACGATAACCAAGATGATAGCATAGCCGAAACCATTGCCCAGACCGTCCAAGAACGAGTCCTTCACATTGTTGGTCATAGCAAACGCCTCGAGGCGCCCCATCAGGATACAGTTGGTAATGATAAGTCCGATATAGACGCTCAACTGCATCGCCACATCGTATGCAAAGGCTTTCAGCACCTCGCTCACCAATGTAACCAACGCTGCCACAACGACTAATTGGACAATGATACGAATACGCATCGGAATGGTTTTACGCATCAGCGAGATGATTACGTTGGACATTGCCACGATAATCGTTACCGCGATACCCATCACCAATGCAGGCTTGAGTTGTACCGTAACGGCGAGTGCCGAACAGATACCCAAGATTTGCACAACCACAGGGTTGTTCTTATTGAGCGGTCCGAGAAGGACATCTTTTGTTTTTTGTGAAAGTGCCATAGTTATTCAACAGTTTGTGCAACCTCGTCGCTCTCGGAGACAGCCTCGCACGGAGCAGCGCAGTTGTTGGTTTGACAATCGTTAAGGAACTCGGCATACTCTGCAAGGTTATTTACCAACATATCACTCACACCTGTAGATGTGATAGTTGCGCCCGAAATAGCGTCCACTTGCTCTTGTCCGTTCTCTGCAGTCTTACCTGTCTTGAGTACAGCCACCGAGCAAATAGTTCCCTCGGCATTGCGGATATGCTTGCCGTTAAATTGGTTACGGAAATAAGCAGCAACTATCTCGGCCCCCAGCCCCGGAGTCTCACTCTCGTGGTTGAAGTTGATACCGAAGATGGTATTTTTGTCGGCATCGAGTGCCAAATAGCCACCTATGCCACCCCACAAACCTGCGCCGTGCAGTTTGAGTACATACTTGGTCTCGCCGTCAATCGTTGCCACATACAGAGGCAAACCATTTGCGGTCGAGTCTTTTACCAACTCCTTATACATAGCCGCAGGGTCCGCCTTCGAGTAGTCCTGATTCAGGGCTACCAGAATCTGCTTTTGTTGGTCAAGCAGCGCATTTGCCTGTTGGCGAGGACTGAGCACTTGGCTCACCACTGCCAACAAAATTGCCACAATAACCACAATCACCGTTGCATAAACTATGGTATAGACGTTGCTATTAGTGTCAAGTCCTTTTTTCTTTTGCTCTACAAACACACCTTTCTGGTGGCACTGCGGGCACTCCTCAGGTGCATTATCGCCTATGTGGACATAGCCACATACGGAGCATACAAATTTCTTCTGTGCCATATTATTTAGATTTTAGCGCGTTTCATACGACGTTTGATATTCACTTGCACTACGCACCAGTCGATGAGTGGAGCAAAGGCGTTCATCAGCAGGATAGCAAGCATCATACCCTCCGGATAACCGGGGTTGAGCACGCGGATAACCACTGCCATAAAACCGATGAGCAGACCATAAATCCACTTACCACACTCCGTACGAGCCGAAGTAACAGGGTCGGTAGCCATAAACACAGCACCGAAAGCGAAACCACCGGTGATGAGTTGCATATACCATGGGAAATGAGCAGCCGCCGTGTCAGGACCACATACATTGAAAAGCCATGCTGTCAGTCCGCCACCTACAAAGATGCTGAGCATTGTCTTCCACGATGCTACGCCCGTCGTCAGCAGCAAGAGTGCGCCAAGCAGGATAGCCCAGCAGCAGGTCTCACCTACAGACCCCGGAATCAGACCATTGAAAGCCGTCCAGAAGTCAACAGGAATCAGGTTTGCGTCGGTGGTGGTAGCAATCTGCGTCAGAGGCGTTGCCCCCGAGAAGCCGTCCACGACAGTCTTGCCACTATCCCAGCCCCAAGTACCGCCGGTGCGAACAAAAGCCGCATCACCGGTCATGTGCGTCGGGTATGCAAAGAATAGGAACGCGCGCGTGATAAGAGCCACGTTGAAGATGTTATAACCGGTACCGCCGAACACCTCTTTCGCAAAGATAACCGCGAAGGCAGTAGCGATAGCCACCATCCACAGCGGGGTGTTGATTGGCACAATCAGCGGAATAATAAAACCCGTAACGAGGAAACCCTCTTGGATCTCCTCTTTCTTCCATTGTGCCACTGTAAATTCGATACCGAGTCCGACAGCGTAACTAACTAATATATAAGGCAGTACAGCCAACAGACCGAAGCCGAAGGCTTTCCACCACAATGCGCAGGTCATTCCTCCGCGCACCAATTCGCCCGTAGCCAGCAGGTGTTGGTAGCCCACATTGAACATACCGAACAGCATCGCGGGAACGAGTGCCATAACCACCAGAATCATAGTTCGTTTCGAGTCCGAACCGTCGTGGATTTGTGTGCCAATGCGCTTGGATGTTGTGTTCGGTGTGAACAAGAAAGTGTCAAAACCGTCAAACACAGAGTGCAAAGCATGCAACTTGCCCCCTTCCGAGAAGGTCGGGCGAAGTTTCTCTACAAAATTATATAAACCCTTAAACATCACTCAATCTCCTTTTTTAGGTTATCCAATGCTGTGCGTACGATAGCCTGAAGAGGCATTTTCGAGGTGCAGACATACTCGCAAAGAGCGAAGTCTTCGGGTGCCACTTCATACACACCGAGAGCCTCCATCTTGTCGATATTGCCGGCAATCATCGCCTTTATCAGGTATTCGGGGTAGATGTCCATCGGGAACACCTTGTCATACTCGCCACTTACGATAATCGCACGGCGACCACCTTTCAGACGAGCGTCCCACTGATAATGTTTCTTGCCGAAGAGCCAATGCATAAAACCACAATCGAGCATCTTCGCGGGGTCTGTCTTGCCGGCATTAAAACCGTCAAAACGCGGCATTATCCAGCCCATAAACTCATGATTCTCAGCACCTTCGTCCAAAACCGTAAACTGGTTGTCATAGATACTAATCATCTCGTCTATGCCCACTTGATGTCCGCTCAACACGTTGCCTGCCACATAGCGCACAGGCTCACCGGTCATCACGTTGCTACGGAAAATCTCTGCCACAGGCATACCCGGCAACACATTATAATATTGTGCGCCGTATGCAAGCGGTCCTGTCAGAGCCACTTTCTTCTGCATATCCACAATACCTTTTGTGAACAGGCGACCTATCAGGCTGAGGTCTTGGATGTTGATTGTCCAAACGGTCTCACCTTTGGCAATTGGTGCCACACGGTTGATTTGCACACCTACGTTGCCTGCGGGGTGCGGACCGAACACTTCGTAAAGCGTGCAGTCTTTCAACTCGCGGAACTCGGTAGCCTTGGCACCGCCACGGATACCCACATACACAGGCGCAATCGTACTCAGCGCACTCACTGCCGCCTGCAGTTGTACCAACTGTCCTTTCAGCACCCACTCATAGTCCGGTGCCACAGGAGCGGAATCAAATGTCGAAACGAAGATAGCCTTCGGCTGCTTACTGGGCATAGCAATACAGTCATAAGGACGCTGCTTAATCAGACTCCAAAGACCCGACCGGAGAAGAAGAGTCTTGGGGTCAGCAGACTTATCAAACGTCTCATACGCGATGCAAGCATCTGCTTCAATGTCAATAGACATCACTTTTCGGCGGTCGCCGCGGACGATTGCCACAACTTTACCGCTCACCGGCGATGTAAACAACATCTGCTCAAATGCCTTGTCGTGAAACAGGGGAGAACCCGCCTTCACGCTGTCGCCTTCTCTCACCATCAGTTTGGGGGTGATACCGGCGAAATGGTCGGGCACAATATGATAGACCGCCGGACGATTAACACTACCGAGTGTCAATGCAGCCGCGCCGTCAAAAGGTATGTCCAAACCACGTTTCAGTTTGATTTGTTGCATGATTGTTAATATATTTTATTTTGTATTTTCCTTCCGTCTTCATTCAAATCGTTATAGGATGCTGATAGGATACGCATAGGATAGTATGCTTGCGCTATACAAAAGCCATTGCAATTTTTAACATTTCGTCCAATCAAGCCCCCGGCAATAGGCATCTTCGCCGCGGGCTTACCAAGCCCACCCATCCCGTTTTCTTTTTTTGATCCCCCTTATCTCCATTGCCGCTTACGGTATAGGAAAGCCGTACGCCCACATAAAATGCGTGCAAAGTTACTATATTTTTCCGATATACGAAAATTATTGCCGTTAATTCGCTGAAAAATTGCCGATGTGTAAAATTCACTTTATCTTTGTGGACAAATTGATGTTTTTATGTTCACTCTCATCGCCCTAATCGCCTCTTTTACAATTGAAACCAACAAAAAAGTATCTACAAGCGGTATCCTCCCCGAGGGGGCCGCTGCCGAATATGTCTGCACAGGCAGAAAAGGGCAGATGACAACGGGACAATCTGCCACGCTTACCCTTACCGGTTGGCAAAATACAGAAATCCAATCCGTCCGTCTGTCAATGAAATCCAACAAATCCGCAGGTGCAGGTACTCTGCAAATGACCATAGACGGACAAACCGTTTGGAGCATTGCCGATAGCGGTTTCGACCAATGGAGCGGTGCCTACACCACCGACTATGTGGATATTACGCATACTTTCAGCCCTGTCATAAAAACCACCGATGGCAACATCTCCATTCGTATCGCCGCCACAGCCAATTCGCTCTATGTCGCCACATACGACATCATCTATCAAAAAGCCGCCATACGTCCATATTCTATTGATTTGCAGACCGAAACAGGCATCTATTCCCGCTTAACAGAGACCCAAACCGGTGCCGGTATCGTTCTCCCGGCACTCCCCGACGAAGACGGGTGGAAATTCATCGGTTGGGCAGAAAGTCCCATTGAGAAAACTACCATCCGCCCACAAATATATACCCCCGAAACGGTCTATCATCCTCGCCGAGACGGCACACTCTATGCTGTCTATTCGGACGACATTCAGGAATTAGACCTGCTGCAACGCACCGACTGCCAAAGCGGTTATTATGCCATTGCTTTCCCTGTCTTCAACGCCGTTTACGCAGGTGCTATTGCCTCCTCTGCCATCCCCGCCCAAGAAATCACTCTTACCACCACCGACAACCTGTGGTACAAACGTACTTTCGATATCACACCTGAGATGGTCTATTACATCGACTTCTCTGCCGATAGCACCGCCACCATCATCCACCTTTCTTCTTCACAATCAATAGGTTGCAGAAACAACAGACTATCCGATTCCCCCACTCGTTGGCGGTATCGCGTCTTGTCTGACGAAACCGTTGCTTTCTTTCTCCCCGATGCCGAAGGCGAGATGGTATCCGCCCTATGGATTGATGTGGACGCCGACAAAAACTATTGCGGCAAGGTCGTCCGCCTAAACAGCAGCACTTTAGTCTATCAAGCCCTGCTCTACGAAGCACCTGTAAACGAGGCACTTATCCACTACACATCCTATCCAAAACGGTCCGACATCCACCCCATTATCGACAACATTGACACAACACAGACCCTGCAAATAGGAATTTACGAATTGCACATCGTAAATGGCAAAAAGACTATACATTTGCATAAATGATTTATTTTCCCTACCTTTGCACGATTGTTGGATTATCAGATGTATAAGCCGTAGCCGACAATTTCCAAATGTTGTATTTTTTTCTAAACCGAAACTACATACAGATATGAAGCAACTGAAATACACCTTTATTTTATTCGCATTGGTATTCCCGATGTGGATTCAGGCCGACCTTCTGACCGATATTTTGGATGGTAAGTACAATGCAAAGCAACTATCCGCCGAACAGTTGGATAGTGTTATCGGAAAAGCCCAAGAAGGGCGTTATTGTCTCGAGTATGAGAACAAACAGCAGTTGTTCCGCCATTCATTTCTTGCCGATTACTACATTGTCGATACACAAAAAAACACGCGCAAGCACTTGAGCGACACCCTCGTGCGCGACGCAGTTCTTTCCCCGAACGGACGCTATATCGCCTTTGTCAAAGGCAACAATCTGTATCTGCACAAACTTGATTTCGGCACCGAAGTAGCCGTTACCCACGATGAAAACCCCGAGATAATCAACGGCATAGCCGACTGGCTCTATGAGGAGGAATTCGGTGCTACTTGTATGTTCGCTTTTTCCCCCGACTCCAAACAATTGGCATTCGTCCGTCTTGACGAAACCCGTGTCCCCACTTTCTCATGGCAGGAATATCTCGGACTCACCTACCCTCGCGAAGCCTCTTTGCGTTATCCGAAAGCGGGAGAACCCAATGCGCAAGTCTCTGTGTGTGTCTATGATATTAGGAATAAGACCATTCGCACTATGCAGACTCACAACACCGATGAGGACGTCTATTTGCCACGTCTGCGCTGGACCAACCCTGTTCTGCAAGGCAAGACCGAGCAGCCGGCCGAGTTAGCGGTACTCAAACTCAATCGCGACCAAACCCGTATGGACGTACTGCTCTGCAACTCACGTTCTACAGTCTGTCGTCCGCTCTACAAAGAGGAAAGCCGTGACTATTTTATCGACTACGAATTATTCGACCAATGGCAATGGCTCTCCGATAATCGGTTCATCGTTCTTAGCGAGAAAAGCGGGTGGCGCGCAGCATATCTTTATTCCGCACAGGGCATTCTGCAAAAGCAACTGACTGCCGACGGAATTGATCTGACCGCTATCTACGGCTTCGACGAACCCACCCAAACACTCTACTACCAAGCCGCACCCACCCCGCAGACACGCCAAGGCTATATGCTCTCGCTCAAGAAGGGAGCACCTGTCCGCCTTACCGACGGCGAAGGTACACACAACCTCTATTTCTCCAACAACTTCCGCCAAATGATAGACAATTATCAGTCTGTCAACCAACCGAACATCTATACACTCTACGCACTTTCCAAAGATGGCAGTAAGCGCAAAATCAAAGTTTTGGAAGACAATGCCGCAGTTATGCAAGACTGGGCGGCGCTCGGTATTCCCGAAAAAAACTTTTTCTCGTTCACTACCGAGCATGGCGACCTGCTCAATGGATGGACTATTCTTCCCAAAGACTTTGACAAAACCAAGAAATATCCCGTCCTGATGATTCAGTACTCGGGTCCGCAGAGCCAGCGTGTTCTTGACCAATGGCGCAAGCGTTGGGAGTACTACCTTGCCCAGGAAGGTTATATTGTAGCCTGTGTGGATGGACGCGGTACAGACTGCCGCGGACGGGCATTCCGCAATGCGTCCTATATGCAACTCGGACAAGTGGAGGCCTACGACCAGATAAGTGCGGCGCACTATCTCCAATCGCTGCCTTATGTCGCTGCCGACCGTATCTGTCTCTGCGGGTGGAGTTACGGCGGTTTCCAAACCATTACCACTATGTCGCAAGCCGACAGTCCTTTCCGTTGCGGTATTGCCATCGCACCTGTTACCGACTGGCGACTCTATGATTCCGCTTACGCCGAGCGATATATGCGCCGCCCGCAAGTCAATGAAAAGGGGTATAAACTCAGCAGTCTCACCGACAAAGGCAACCTGCTCAACGGCAAACTGCTCATTGTTCATGGTCTTGCCGACGACAATGTTCACGCACAGAACACCCTATTATATATAGAGTCTCTCGTGCAGGCGGATAAGCAGTTTGAGATGCAACTCTACCCCGATGACAACCATTTTCTCAAAAAACGCAACAACTATACCCATCTTCACCGACGCCTGATGCTCTTTTTGGAGAACAATCTCTAAAGATACCGAGGACTTTAACGCCCTTAAAGACCTTAAATCCCGTTTGTCATTAAACAACAAAAAACAAATATACTATGAGTAACAATCAGTCTCGAAACATACTGCCGATTGTAGTAATGTTTCTCCTCTTTTTTATGATTGCCTTCGTAACCAACTTTGCCGGTTCGATGGGCGTCATCGTGAAAAACCAATTCGGTGCATCGAACGCGATGTCGCAACTCGGTACACTCGCCAATTTTATTGCCTACGCCTGTATGGGTATCCCCGGTGGTATCATTCTTAAGCGCAAAGGTTACAAATTCACCTCTCTGCTGGCAGTAACCGTCGGTTTCATCGGCGTCGGGGTCCAATGGTTGAGCGGTTATGCCGAGAGTTTCGGAGTGTATGTCCTTGGTGCATTCATCGCCGGTTTCTCGATGTGTCTTCTCAATATCGTGGTCAACCCGATGCTCAACACCCTCGGTGGCGGCGGCAAACGCGGTAACCAACTTATTCAATTTGGCGGCTCGTGTAACTCGATTGGTGGTACTATCGCGCCAATTTTCTTGGGATACCTCATCGGCGGTCAGGCAAGCACCGCTTCTGTTTCCGACGCTGCTCCCGCCATGCTCACCGCCATGATTATCTTCGTGGTTGCTTTTTTGGTTATCTTCTTTACCAATATCCCCGAACCGCATATCGAGACTGCCGAACAACGTGCTGCTGCCAAACTCCGTAAGGATCAGCACAGCCCGATGTCATTCCGCCACTTCGTACTCGGAGCCATCGCTATTTTCTTCTATGTGGGCGTTGAGGTAGGTATTCCGAATACCGCCAATCTCTATATGTCCAACGACCCGTTGGTAGGTCCTGCTATTGCGGGTACTATAGTCGGTTTCTATTGGCTGATGATGATGTGCGGTCGTCTCCTCGGCGGTGCTATCGGCGGCAAGGTAAGCAGCAAAGCAATGCTTGCTACGGTTTCCGCTACGGCTATCGTGATGCTGCTCTGCATAATGTTCTTCCCCGAAACATGGGTTGTTACATTCAAAGGTGTCGAATTGCCTATCAGCATGATCATTATGTTCCTCTGCGGTCTGATGACCAGTGTAATGTGGGGTGCCATCTTCAACCTTGCCGCTGAAGGACTCGGCAAATATACCCCTGCTGCCAGCGGTATTTTTATGGCACTTGTCTGCGGTGGTGGTATTCTGCCTTTCTTCCAGAATATGCTTGCCGACCACGTAGGCTATCTTATCTCCTACATAGTCCCTATCATCGGTCTCCTCTATATTCTCTTCTATGCCCTCATCGGCAGCAAGAACGTAAACAAAGACATACCTACAGAATAAGGTACACAGAACAAAAGACATACTATTAAAAATAAAATCGGCTGCCTGACTTTGTCAAGCAGCCGATTTTATTTGGCATTACGCTGTTTATTTTGTACCTTTGCAGCGTTTTTATAACTCATAACCGATGAACTTTCTACGCCGGAATAGTGTTTTCCTTACACTCTGCCTTATGCTGATAGTAGCACTGGGCATTTGCCTGCTATACATTCCAAAGGCCGAACTACACTTGTTTTTATGCGACCGTCACACACCCATACTTGATACATTTTACAAATACTATACGCAAATTGGCGAGTGGGTACCTTATATCGTATGCATTGCCCTGCTGTTCTATAAAGCAGGTTGGGCGGCATTTACACTCTCCGGTACACTTCTATCCGGACTTGTCACACAAATACTCAAACATATCGCGAATGCTCCGCGCCCGCTAACCTATTTTGCCACCAACTGTCCCGACATACAACTTCCGCTTGTGGAAGACGTTACCATGAGCCGTTTCTACTCTTTTCCATCCGGACATACCACCACTTTCTTTGCCCTGTTCTTCGCCTTGTGCATCATCGGCACCAATGTCTTATATAAACATATCAACCGATTTACAAATTTACGCACGTACAAATTTACAAATTGCTTCTGGCAGGCCGTTTGTTTCTTCTTTGCTGCCCTCGGCGGCTATTCGCGTATCTATCTATCGCAACATTTCGCCTCCGATGTTCTGGGCGGGCTATGTGTAGGATTGCTCATCACGGGCTTGCTTTATATAGTATTTTACCATTTGCAGTATCAAAATTGGTTCAACCGGCATTTTTTTGCAAAAAAAATGCGCTGACATTTGCACGGTTCAGAAAAAAGCAGTACCTTTGCACTCGCTTTCGGAAAGGAACTAACCTAACGAGGTTTTTCCAAACGGAAAGGGCGTTTAGCTCAGCTGGTTTAGAGCATCTGCCTTACAAGCAGAGGGTCTGCGGTTCGAATCCGTAAACGCCCACATAAAGAGAACGACTTGCTAAATGGCAAGTCGTTTTTTTTATGCCCGCAGGATAGCACCAACCGCCTCCAAACTATGAGACAAAGGAGAGAATGCAGGTCAAACTATATCAATATACCTATTCTGACAGCAACATATTTAACAATCATATATAACTAAAAAAGATGAAGAAAATCTATTTTATGCTTGCAGCCCTTATGGTAACTGCAACCCTATCGGCAGAAACCATTACTCTGAAAATGAGTAATTTCCAAAAGACTTCATTTAGTTCACGCGGTATCACCATCACAGCCACCGACGGACCCAATTCTGCGTCAACGGCAATGAAGGGAGAATTGCGTATATACGCGGGTGGCACACTCACCATCTCCACCTCTGTTAATAATATCACAGCCATCGACTTCGAGTTGTCAGACAAAGGCGAACAACGCTTGGCGACACTGACCAGCAATGTCCCCACTCTCACCCAATCGGGCTCAAAAGACGGCGGGCAGGCTGTATCCTGGCAAGGCAAGTCCGATTCTATCATTCTGACCGTGGGCGAAAAAGCCGATTTTGGCACCATGCCTACCAAAGCAGGACAATTTGATATCCTCTCCATCACTATCACCACCGACGGCGAACAGCCTGCTGACCCCGAATCTACTACAGAGGACATCACGTTTGTGGGCGGTCAGATTGATGCCGAATATGGAGACTATGGCTATGCTTATCTGATGTTGTACACTTTCGAGCAATGGGAAGAAGCCGAAGACGGTTTGATTCCTGTAGGAGATGGCACTATGATGGAATTTCTGCTCTACATCGGCGATTACACCGATTTGAGCGGCGACTATAGTATTGACGATGAGATGATAGAAGCAGAGGAATCTTATATAGTGAACATTGCCGGCACAGACACCACCGAATTAAGTTTCATTACGGCAGAACTGACATTGGAATTGGTTTCACGCAAAGCCTCTGAAATAGATGGTTTCTTCATCGCCACCTACAATGTTACCTTCTCAGGCAAGGCAAGCAACGATGTGGTTTATACCACCAAGCAAACTATTGAGTTTGAGGCATTTGAGCCGCTACAAACTGCCATCGAGCAAACCGAAAGCGCAAAAACCATCGCTACCAAGTATCTTGAACATGGCAACGTCATCATCCTGCGCAATGGTGTGAAATACAACACAGTAGGAACTATTATAAAATAACCGCACACCCTTGCCACGTGTAATCTATATACTGGTTAGTTGAAATATCAAATGCAATTCCGTCCACCTAAATCATTTTACCTACTCTATTTTTAACAAATATTTTCATACAACTATATTTAGGAATAACTCCTTTATTCCAATTATCATGTAAGGTAAATCCAGGATAAGGATTAATTATG
>OQVT01000853.1_pt1 | contig 18382 bp, 5 predicted proteins | sample 1691561 | NCBI WGS metagenome assembly OQVT01 (sample SAMN03418260, study PRJEB22391) | human gut metagenome | biome: human-gut; feature: organic feature; material: feces | host: Homo sapiens | place: Tanzania | collected 2013-01 | reverse complement strand
GGATAGGGGCGAGCGCCCTGAAAGGGCATCCAGTCCCCAGCCCAGGGCAACGCCCTGGGTATCAGCGTACAAACGCCTACGCCCTGTAAGGGCAAAAGTATGGGCGAATGGTTGATTTCTACTTTTGCCCTTTCAGGGCGTAGGGAATGGGGATATGGTACCCAGGGCGTTGCCCTGGGCTCTGGACTTGCTGGGCTTTCAGCCCGCGCAGGGCCGCAGACAAGGCTTTTTCCGTACAAATTTCAATCAGACAAAACATGAAGCATCAAACATACATCGCATTCCTCTTTACCCTCGCAACCTTTTCCGCTTGCGAAAGTCCCGACATCCCCTTGCAGCACCCCGACCGCTATGCAGACATCGTCTTTTCGGCGCAGCCCCAAAAGCGCCTAACGCGCACCAACCCCTACGAGGCCTACGATTCGCAGCGCCACCCTGGCAGCATGGGCGCGTTTGGTTTTCAAGACCTTTCCCAGAGTGCCGCCCTCTCTGGCGGTGCGGCTGATGCCAATGCTGTCTATTTCAATGAGCGGGCCACCCATGACGCTGCAACGCAGAGTTGGACAACGGCCGTCCCCAAGCATTGGGCCGACTATCCCGCCGCCACCTCCTTCGACTTCTTTGCCTACATGCCCCACACCGATGGCGCCACGCTCGTGCGCACCGCCACCGATACCTACACGCTCTCCTTTCCCTTTTCCATGAGCAACGGTGTGGCCGCCCCCGTCATATTCAACCAGACGGATGCCCCCATCATCTGCGTCCTCCCCAACCACAAGGAAGACGTGACGGCCGACGGTGCCGACCGCGTTGTCGACTTCAAGTTCGACCAGACCCTCACGGCCTACCGCCTCCTCTTCATCCTCGACACCAAGATGAATGCCATCCGCCATTTCCGCATCAAGCGCGTCTCCCTCTCCGGCACCCTCGCCACCTCGTGTACCATTTCCCGCACCTATACCTGGCAGGCCGACAAACAGCGATGGAACGCCGCCAGCATCGCGTGGACCAACCTCCGCCGGGAGGCGTTTCTTGAGACGCCCTTCTTCCTTCCCTACGAGGGCCACGGCACGGCGGCCTACGACGACCAGACGCAAACGGCCGTTGTCACCACCGACGCCGTCACACAATGGGGCCGCGATTTCTACACCATCCCCGACGCGCAGTTTCAGCCCGTCATCCAAGTGACCTACGACGTGGAACTCACGACGCAAGACGGCACCACCCTCGTCACGCGAAAGGACGTCACCTCGTCCATCGCCCTCAGCAAAACCAATTTCGGCGCTCTCGCCACGGGAAAAACGGCGATGCTCAACCCCATTCGCATCCTCATCCAGCCCCGTTATCTCTATGTCTTGGCCGACCAAGATGCCTATACGGGCCATTTGCTGATTGACTGAAATTTGTCGTCCACGCTGATTCTGAAATCCCCCTCCCTTCCATCCTCTGATATAACTTAGTTTTTTAAGTGATTGAATATGAAAGCATCCATCTTCAACAACTTCAACCGATATTTCCTTGCCACCTTCGTGCTGCTCTTCGCCGGCCTCCAGGCGGCCTTGGCGCAGACGGTCAGCTCTGCCGACATCAAAGAGACGGAGACGCTGGACGTCAGCGCCGGCACCGTTTCCTTCACCCTGCCTTCTGCCAGTATGCCTGCTGGCAGCACCTGCGTGTGGAAAATCGACGGGCGGGAAACTGCAGCCACGGCGTCGGCCAGCGGCTCCACCATCACCCTGCCGCTGACCAGCCACAGCCGTGCCTGCGAACTGACCATCGGCACTGCCGACGGCAAGAGCCAAACCCTGAGCTTCAGCATCGAGCCGAAAACCTATGGCGATCTCTGCAATGGTGTGCCGTTTTATGCCGACAGCTATGAGCCATACCCCGACGGGACGCAGGGCGACGGTTCGAAGGAAAAACCGTTTCTCATCGCCACCGACTTGCAGTTGGCCAAACTGGCGCACGACGTGAACAGCGGTAGCGTGCAACAGATGTTTTCAGGAAAATATTTCAAGCTGACCAAGGATATCGACCTCAGCCGGGGCCTCTGGACGCCCATCGGCAGTTGGAATCCCAAGAACGGGCATTTTTTCTCTGGAAAATTCGATGGCGACGGCCATTCCGTCGGCAATATGCGCATCTGCTGGACCAATGACAGCGGACAGGAAGCCTCGTGGGGCCTCTTCTCGCGCTTGAACGGAAAGGAGAGCAACGAGGCCGGTTTTGCCGTTGTCACCAATCTCGTCATCGACAATGCCAGCGTGGAGAAGAAGGCGGGCTATGCGCCCGTTGGCACAGGTACCATCAAACTCGGTGTCCTGGCGGCCGATCTGACGCAGAATGCCGAAATCAGCAACATCATCATCCGAAATTCCCAGCTGACCGACCATGATGAGGCTTATAACGTCAACGGTGTCTGCCGAATTGGCGGTATCGTGGGCTACGTCAACGGTGCTGTCCACAGGATTTTTAATATCTCCGCCAACGTGGCGGTTAATATGCACAAGAACGCCCATTTTACGAGCACATTGGCCGTGACCATCTCCGGCGGCCTCGGTTGCGTAACGAAATTGACAAGCGGCGGCAACGCCATCCTGCCAACCAACATCTATGTGCATGGCCCAGCCGTTGTCACCGCCGCCCACAACTTCAAAGGCAGTGTGATTGCGTTTTATGACAAAAACCATCAAAGCCAATTCCCGAAGTCCAACTTCTCGACCCTCTTCTTCTCGCCAGACAATGCCGTCAGCGGAGCACCCCACTATGGCGACGGCGTGGAGCAGGCCATCGACGCCGTTGACGCTGCCACGGGCAAGCCCTTCGGCAACACCTTTGCCGACCTCGCCAACCAATACATCGGGCAGAACAAGCTCGAGAAGGAAAGCTGGACGTATGTGAAAACCGACAAGGATTTCACTTTCAGCGCCATCAGCCTCAAACTTGAGCGCGGAACGTCGGACGTGCTGACTGTGGTGGACGAAGACGGCAACCCTGACGCCAAAGTCTACGATTGGTATGTCTCAACCGGAAGTTCTGCCGCTGAAAAAGTGCATGTCGACAAGTGTAACCCCTTCGTCCTTCCCCGACGGACTTACGACCAGTATGTCTATGCCACCGACGGCCATCAGCGCACCAGCACCCTCTTGGTGAAGGCCATTGGGCTGACGGCCACGATGACAACGGGCGAAACTTCCTACGTGGTCAAGGTGAACAACAATACTGAAGGGCAAATCAGCAACGAAGACTTGGGGCTTGACATCACCTACGAATGGTTTGACGGCACGGAGCGGCTGACGGATGTGCCAACTTCGCAAAACGAACTGCCGCGCCCGAACGATGCCTCGAAGAGCCATAAGTTTTATTGTAAAGTCACGGTTAAGAGCGGCACGTCCGTCCTCCTCGAAAAGACGGTGAGCGCCGCAGTGGTGGTGTATCTCTGTCCCGTTGGCGTCACCACGGCCGACGGCAAGAAATATGCGAAGGGCGAAGACCGCTTCTATGACCCCACCAAGGAAGCCGATGCCGACAACAATCCAGCGTGGGACGAGTGGGGATATTCCCCCGAACAGCCCATGCTGACCTGGAAAGGGGCCTACAAAAAGCTCTCGGCCACGGGCTCGTGGGACGAGAATGCCATCGTGTTGATGGGAACGAGCGCGGCCAACGTCACCTTTGCGGGCTTCAACCTGACCAAGAACTATCAGGGCGAAAACCTCTTGACGGCCGACGACTTCGCTCAGGCAAAGCAAGAAAATCCCCAGCTCTTCCGCAACACCACCATCACCGGGGAATGGGAAGAGGATTTTCTGGGAGAGATTGAAATCACTGGTGCCTCGAGGGGTTTGCCCATCTGGGGCGACACCCGTTTTGAAAACCTCACCTTTGTTAGGACCAAAGGTGTTGGCGAGTTCTACAAAATCATCTATTGCCAGTTCCACAACCTCGAAATGGGCGAGGGGCTCAAGATGAAGGGCTTCGACCAAAATTCGCCAGAATACGGAACGATTGACGGCGCTGTGACCAACGCCCTCCACATCTTCGGCGGCATCAACAACGACGGCCGCTTCTATCCCCTCAACACCCCTGGCAGCATCGAGGCCTACAACAAGTCGATGCCGCATGGCAGAGAGGGCTTCAGCATCATCATCAAGTCGGGCTTCTATTCCTGTATCAGTGTGGGAGGCCGACAGACCGTCAAGCCGACAGACAACAACGGCGTGGCCGAGCCGCCCAAACTGAACGGCGTGATGGGCACGCCGCAGCAGCCACTGAAGTGTACCATCGACATCGACATCAATCGCGTGTGGAACGACCGCTACAATGAGCGCAGAATGGTTAAACTGAGCGACAATTCCGTCATTGAGAGCGTCAACGACTACGATGCCGGCGTGGTGCTCGCAGGTAGCCACGAGGGGGCCATGTATGCCGACGTCGACATCGTCATCAAGAGCGGAAAGGTGGCACGCGTGGTCAACGGCACGCTGGGAGCGCAGACCGAACTGACCTTGCCCTATGAGGGGGCGTTCTACGATGTGCCTTGCAACACTTTCATGGGCCGCGCCAACGTCTATCTCGTGCCCGAAGAATCTCAATACAACACCGATGATTACGTCAACGGCCGCGTCGTCGTAACGGAACTTTATGGTGGCAGTACGGGGCGTGGACACACGGGCGACGTCAAGGTCAACAATCCTTTCTATGGGCTTAGCACCGTCACCATCGACGGCGGCACGTTTAAGATTCTGCCGGAAAACAACACGCAGAGCGATCGCATCTTCTGTGGCATCTTCGGCGCGGGAGCGGGCGGTATGAACGGCATCGGCTACGGCGAAGATGCCAATGGCACGGTGGCCGAAACGCATACGCCCGACGCAAACATCCCTTATTGGAACAAGAACAAGACCGTGATGCTCTACGGCCCGTATGCCGTTGCCAAAGACCGTTTGGTGACGTTCCATTGTTACAACACCATGACCAAGGACATCACGCAGGTTGACCCGCGCGAGACGAGTTCAGTCATCATCATCAACGGCGGCGACTTTGGCTACGAGTCGGCCCCCATCGATGGCATTTATGCCGGCGGCAGCGGTTTCATGAGCCGAAGCCTCTGGACGCAGCGCCGCGCCAAGCCGAACAAGTATGGCGGCAATGTGTATGGCAGCGGCATCGAGGGCGATGTCGTGGCCTCCCTGACCATCAACGGCGGTGAGTTCCATTGTCTACACGGCATTTTCGCCGGCGGGCGCGGCACAGATTATTTCTTCTCGACAGATGCCTACGGCGGTGTGCCTACCGACTATAAGGAATTGGGTAAGACCTATGGCAACGTGGAGCTCAACATCAGTGGCGGCATCTTCCATTGTCCCGTCTTTGGTGGCGGCTATGGTGTGGCCGATGCCAAGGCCAAGGGCACGTCGGAGGTGGAGACGCTCTCTAACATGGCCCGCGTTTACGGACAGTCGAGTGTCAACATCCAAGGCGGGCTTTTCTATAAGGACGTCTATGGCGGCGGCGACATGGCCGTCGTGGAGTCGGCGGGCAACGCCACCAACGTGACCGTTGGCGAAAAGGCCGACATCCGCGGTAGCGTCTTTGCGGGCGGCAACGGCCGTCGGCAGCGTCCCGCTTCGCAGGCCTATGCTTACGGCGACGGATGCACGCAGCGCCCCGACCAAGTGGGCTTGGTCATCGGCAATACCAATGTCAGCATGACGGGCACGGCGGGCACTGCCCCCAGCGTGTATGGCAATATTTTCGGCGGCGGCAATCTGGCACAGGTGGCGGGTAACACCTCCGTCCATATCTTCGCGGGCAACTTCGCGGGCCAGCTCTTCGGTGGCGGCAACGGCGACATCAACGGCGCCACCGTCACCTCTGCCGATGTGCTCGGCAACACCAGAGTTGTGGTGGCGCAAGACAGCGGCGAAGGGCAGGGACATGCCGTGACGGCCCCCGACAGCCTCTTCTCCATCAACATCCTCTGGAACAGGATGTGGGACAGCAACGAGGGCATCTTCTACGTTTGGGACCCTAACATCACCGACCCCGCCGACGAGCCAGCCACGGAAGAGGAAATCTATGATGGTTCGAAATTCTTTGCCAACGGCCAGTTCCTCAACCCCCACAACGTCTATGGCGGCGGCAACCTTGCCTGCCGTGTCGGTACCTATAAGGACGAAGACGGCAACGAGACCGCCACGGCCGCAGAAGGCACCGGGCAGGCCACGGTGGTTTTGCAGAAAGGCATGACCACCAAAGAACTGCTGCAGACCGATGAATGGCGGCAGGCGTATGCCGATGACGACAACCCCCACTTCAGCGTGTTTGGCGGCGGCTACGGCCGTCTGACGAAGGTGGGCAGCACCAGCGTCAGCGTCGACATCGAAGGAGAATATGGCGACAACGGCGCAGAGGGCGGCAACGCTTCCGCCGTTGGCATCCCCAACTTCACCGTTTGGGGCGTGTTGGGCGGCGGATATGCTGGCACCGTCTCGGGCTCCGCCAAGGTGGAAATCGACGGCAAGCCCTTCATCCATCGCGTCTTCGGCGGCGGCTTCGGCGATATAACGTCGGTTGAAGACAACACCACGGGACAGGTGGGCGGCAACACGGAAGTGTATGTGCGCGGCGGCCGGATTCATGGCGATGTCTTCGGCGGCGGTGCGGGTCTCAAGCCCGCAAATCCCTCGTCTACTCCTTTTGCAGACGTGGCACGCGTGGTGGGCACCTCGAAGGTGGACATCTCCGACGATGCCCTTGTTTACGGCAGTGTCTATGGCGGCGGCGACAACGCCAATGTAGGCCCCTATGTCGCCACGAAGCCTGCGGATTATTTCTCCCAGGCTTTCCCGGTGAGCGCCTCTACGCTCAGCCAGACCGACGGTTCTTTCCTCTCTTATACCGCCAATGGCTACCGCTCTTTCGTGAACATCAGCGGCGGCAGTGTCTTTGGCAATGTCTTTGGCGGCGGTCAGGGACTGACGAAGGCTGAGGCCGACGAATATAGCGACGTGGGCCGCGTCAACGGCAACACCCTCGTTCACATCGCCGAAAGTCAGTCCGACGGCAACGGAGGCCTGGCCAGTGTTGTGCCTTACGTTTGGGGCGATGTTTACGGCGGCTGCGCGTATGGCACGGTTGATGGCAACACAATGGTACACGTTGAGGGCGGCATGTTAGGCAGCAATGTCTTCGGTGGTGGCTTTGGCGACATCATCATCAACAACGCTTCTGAGCCCGACGAGGAAGTGCTCGGGCAAAAGGACGTTTCGGGCCTCGGCACTTACGCCGATGTGCTCGGCAACACGAAGGTGCAGATGGACGGCGGTGCGTGGATTTGGAACCGCAAGGCCGACATCAATGGCAATATCGTCACTTGGACGGCGGCCACTGCCGGCAACCAGTCGTTTTGCAGCAACCTCGAAGAGTTCCGCCACCTGGTTTTTGCCATCAGTGGCGTGGCCTCGCTCAACGACGTGACAGACCCTGTGGCCAAGGCCGTGCTCGACAGGCTTAGGAACGACGAAAGCACGCGGAAGTTTTTTGACTTCGACAAGTGTCTCTTCACCAATGGCCACAACATCTTTGGCGGCGGCAACCGCGCCTGCCGTGTGGGAACGGCGCTCGATGCCAACACGGGCAAGGCCATCGTGGTGGTCAACCATTCGCCCCTCGAAGACCTCAAGGACGCGAAAGGAAAGACCATCAGCCCCTTTGACTATACCTCTCCGCAGAGCCTCTGTTGGGCAATTGGCGTCACGGATGCCTCGCGGCCGCAGTATTCCGTGTTTGGCGCAGGCTATGGTGCCAACACGGAAGTGGGGCAGGCCGAGGTGTACGCACAGCCCGGCGCGAAGGTTGACGACAATGGCTTGATTGCCGTTGGCGGCACGAAATACCGCTATCTCAACCAAGCCCGCGACTACAAGACCTACATCGACTTCGAGAAAGCCATCTACAGCGACTATCTCAAAGTGACGAAAGAAGAGAAGCGCCTCTATTATGGTAGCTTCGACGGCAGCGACAAAGACCCCGACATCTTCCGCCGTTATCATGCCAGCCGATTGGCATGGATGATGGGCGCTTCTGGTTTCGTGTTGCAGCAGATACATGGCGGCGGTTTCGCTGGATATGTCAGAGGCGACACCTATGTGGAAACCGATTGCCAGCTCTTCTGCAATCGTCTCTATGGTGCCGGACTGGGCGCGATGCCCTATGGCGACTTCACCGACGGCAGCGGCGTTGACTTCGGCACGGTCGGCGGCAAGGCGAAGGTGTTTGTCAAATCTGGCATCTTCGGCAGCGATGTCTTTGGCGGCGGCGCCGGCATCGAGTCGGTCTGGAAGAACGGCCGCTTTGTCGACTTCCCCGACATGGCACGCGTCGGACAGACGGCGGTGCATATCTATGGTAGACCGTTCACCTTCCAAAATAATCTCGGACGAATTGAGCGTACCCGCATCTACGGCAATGTTTATGGCGGCGGCGACGCGGCCAACGTGGGACAGACGGAGGCCGAGCCAGCCGAGTTCTCACGTACGGACTATACGCAGCTTGCCAATTGCGCCACGCTGGTTAACGTTCGTGGCGGCGCCTTGATGTCGTCGGTGTTTGCCGGCGGCAAGGGACGCCTGAAAACGGCGTGTGGCGACTATAAGAAACTGGGTGGCGTTTATGGCAACGCTTGCCTTATCGCCGACCGCCCTGTGATGCACTATCCTTATTGGGACGATGCGAAGCAGGACTATCTCTCTCCCGACGACGCGGCCAACATGGCGCATCCGGCCGACGGCGTAAACGCCAATTCTTATTCCTTGCTCATGGGGCAGGTGTTCGGCGGTTGCCAAAACGGAACGGTGTTTGGTAACACGCTCGTGACGCTCTACGATGGGAAATACGCCCGCAGCGTCTATGGCGGCGGTTATGGCAATGTGGCCACAACGCAGTTGGAAAACGGCGGCGAGAAAGCTGACACCACTTCCGCCGATGTCACGGGCAACACCAACCTCTTCATGATGGGCGGCGAGGTGCTGCTGAAATCTTATTGGAAAACTGATACGCGCTCGTGGCAGCCGGCCGACATCGTTAACGGGGTGGTCTATTCTCCGCAGTATGACCACGCCGCTTTGAAGTTCAAGATAGACCACAATATCTACGCCGGAGGCAACGTGGCCTGCACCGTTGGCCACAACACCTACACCACCATGACGAAGGGCCTGCTCTACAAAACGACCCAGATGGTGGCGGGGAGAGACGACGGGAAGAACTTCTTCGAGAGCGACGAATGGCGGGAAATCTATTATAAGACGGGTTCGCCCCATTTCAGCGTCTTCGGCGGCGGCTACGGCGAAGGTGCCATCGTGCTCGGCGACACGTATGTGAACGTCGACATGGAAGGCCGCGGCAGTATCCTGGAGGGCATTGACATCGTTGCAGGAAAGGAATACAGGCATTTCTTCACTGGCTATGCCTTGATGGACATCGTTGGCGGTGGCTATTCAGGAAAAGTGGTCGGCGATACGCACATTGTCGGTGCGGGCGGCGTGTTCTGCCGTCGCGTGTTTGGCGGCGGCACTTACAGTTCGGTGCGCTCCACCGATGTGGAACTGAGAGCCATCGACTGCCGCGACATCTTTGGCGGCGGTTTTATGGGCGACGTGCTGAAGAGCACCACGGTGCGCATCGGTAGCCATACGCCCGACCCCACATCGCCTTATAGTAATTCAGATATTTTCATCCACGGCAATGTCTATGGCGGCAACGACGTCTCGGGCTATGTCAACGTGGGCCTGAACGAGAACGGCTTTTTCATGGACAACGGCGGCGACGGCACCAATATCACCATCGCCGGCGGCCATCTCTTCGGCGATGTCTATGGCGCGGGCAATGGCGACTATCTCTATGCCAACGACCGCAACGGCAATACCAAGGTGACGGTCAACGAATATTATCCGCTCAACCCTGCCGACCCAGCTTCGGAAAAGGTGGCGCTGGTGTACACCGTGCCGATGCGCGGCACCATGCCTTCGCTCAAGGAGGCCACCGACGCGGCGAAAATCGTGAACATCAATTCCTGGCGCCCGCTCACCAACAAGGTGAACATCAGCATCCAGGGTGCTTCGGCCACCGACACGGTGCGCATCGATGGTAATGTCTACGGCGGCGGCAACTCCGCCACCGTCAAACGCGTGATGGCCAACGCTGGGTCGGCGGCAACGGGCAGGGGCAAGCGTGTTGGCGACATCAATGTCAACATTGGCAGCCATGTGCGCATTGGCGGCGTCTTTATGGGATGTAACGGCGACGCTTTGTTTGAGACATCGGAAGACAACGACTTCATGAACATGTTCCAGAAGCTCAACGGCGACATAGACGATGCGACCAAGGAACTCAACCTCGCCGACACCATCGACTGGATTGGCAACGCGGTCAATGCGGGCATCAGTACGACGTATCTCGCAACGGAAAATGCCAAGCGCCCGCTTGTTTATCCTCACCTCATCGACCTCTATTTCAACCCCGTGGAGACCGACATCCAGGGAACGCTGAAATGGAACGGCAGCGAGACGGGAGAGGGATTGACCAACTGCATCGTAGGAACGTTCTGCTGCGGCGGAAACCGCGGTAACATGAACGTCATGCCGAAAACTGCGGCGGATTTCGCTGCGGGGGCTGCGGTGAAGAAGATTGGCAACGTGCTGGAATATACTTTCCCAGCGGGACTGACCATCACGGAAAAGATTGTGGCGGGTTGCAACAACACCAACTACAACTATAAGGGCAAAGCCTTCCACGAGGGCGGCTATCTGCTCGGCCTCGCCCATTCGGAATATCCCTTCATCAAGCTCAACGTCAAAAACCGCTTCCAGCCGAAGGTGAAGAACGGGGCTTACGTTGGCGGCAATGTCTATGGTGGCTGCTTCAAGAGCGGCACCATTCGCGGCGATGTCCTCATCAATTTCGAGAGCGACATGTTGGCGGGCAAGGACAGAGCGATGTTGGAGAAGTCGAACGAACTCCTCACGAAGGATGCCGAATATTCGGCCCTCAACATCTATGGCGCGGGCTATGGTATGGACAGCTACGTTTATGGCAACACACGCGTGGTGCTGGGCCAGGCAACGAAGTGCAGCGAGCCTCGGATGAACGGCCAGAAATTCCTGCCTTGCGGCGTGGCCGACACGGAAGGCAACGCTGAGGGCCTTGGCGTCTCTGCCAACTTCATCTACGGCGGCGGACAGCAGGGAAATGTCATCGGCGTCACCAACATCGAGGTGCTCAATGGCCATATCTTCCGCGCCGTCACGGGCGGTTCTTATTCCGGCTATGTTTTTGGCTCTACGCAGGTGAAAGTGGGCTACCCCACTTATTATGTTGTCAGCAACAAGCACCATGCCAGCGGCAGATATGTGTTGCAACGGGCCGACCGCAAGAACCTCGGCCTGCAAAACGACAACGGCACGGAGAAAACGCCCGTTGTCAAGGAAAACATCTATCTGCTCGAAGACGAATGGGTGTCGCAGGGCACCCTCGAGGAGATTGTGGCCATCGACAACGGCAACGGCCAGCGCGTTGCCATCACCGACAGCAACCGCGACCAATATTTCACGAAAGTGGTTCCCGAAACGCCGGCCGTTGGATGGAAGAACGTGTGCATCCGCATCGATGAGGCCGTGTATGGCGGCGGTTATTCCACATCCCAGGGTTCGTCGGTGTTGGCCAACAACACGACGGTGCTGAAGTTCAATGGCCAGTATAATGTTGACGATGCCTTCACCATCACAGCAGACTACCTTGAGGCTCTGAAAAAGCTGCCGGGAGGCACAACGGTGGGCTTCGGCGGCAACACGGTGGTGCTCGTTGGCGACAGTAAGGAAAGCGAACATGTCACCATCTCTCGTCAGGACATGAGAACGGTGGCATTGCCCGACGGCACCGACCTCTATGGCTATTACTATAAGCATTACGACAACGAGGAGGCGGTGGCCAACAATGTGTACACCTACCGCTATGTCTCCTTGCAAGACAAATACTTCTACCACAGCGGCACCACGCCGCCGGCAGGACTGGAGGGCATCCGAGAAAATGTCTTCTATGAATACGACAGCGAAGGCGGCATCTTCGGCGACGGCCATCTCTCGTATGCACAGGGATTCCGCAGCGCCGATGTCACGGGCTACGGTTTCGCGGCGCACACCATCGACAATCCGAAAATCCTCAACACCTTCCAGCGTCTCGACATCCTGCGTCTGGAAGACAACTGCCTCTCCTTGCTCGGCGCCCGCGATTACACGGTCAACGAGGTCGACAAGGCGCCTTATTCCATTGCCCGCGTCGGGGAGATAAAGATGGTGGCCAACGATGTGCGCGTTGGCGAAGACGGGGCGCTGGAGGCGAAGGCAGACGATGCCGACTTCCAATATAGCACGAAGGCCCGAAATTATATGGGCTTCTCCAATAATATCCATTATGTCGGTGCCCTCACGTCGAACGTGGACTTCTACGGCGAACTCTGGCGCAACAGCAGTGGCCGTTTGGCGGCTGCGGGAAGCGCCGCTGAGGGGGCTTTTGCCGATATGTCGTACCAGAAGGTCAAGCAGAAATACATCGACGACTATCAGGCCAATAAGGACAAGGAGAACACCGACGACGTTTACACCACGTTCCAGAAGCGCAACGACGGAACGGCGAGAAACATGATTGGCATCGCCTCGGGTTATGCCATGAAGATTCAGCTCTGCCAGGAGGTCTATGACGCGGAATACGGAAAGGTGGTGGAAAAGAAACTCTACGGCCCTATCTACGGCGTGGTGGAGATGAACCTCATCAATGTCCGCGAGGACGAGGGTGGCGGCTATGTGTATGCCGACAACAACCACAAACGTCAATCGGGCGACACGCACGAGGAGGACTTCCTGGAGACGACGGGCAACTTCGTCTTCCCATACCACAAGGGGCGCTACATCGTCGACGACTGTTTCCCGACGGGCTATTACACCCTCACGGGCGAAGGTTCGGGCAAGACGGCGGAGGACATGGATGTACACTACTGGTATGTCACGGGCTTCCACTATTATTATAATGTCAACATCACGGGCTATACGTTTAAATCTTCGGAGGAGCGTCCGCTCATGTTCGACAGCAACAACAAGGACGGACTGACCGTGCTCTCTGGCCTAAAGAGTGCCCAGCCTGTGCGCATCCAGCAATGGAAAATGCGCAGCGGGCATCCCGACGACAAGAACACGTATTCGAGCGATTTGGAATACCGCAATTACCTCACGGGGAACGAAACGGACGAGACCGACAAGAAGTTCTATTCCGATGGGGTTTCCGGAGGATACCGCCTCTACGTTGGCGGCAGCGCGAGCAACGTCTTCTCAGGAGCTGTCTCGGAAGCCGACGAAGACAAGACCAACAAGGGCTTTTCGGCCCTGCTGTCGATGAGAAAGGACGGCGACAACGAAGCCACGCTCATCAACAACTTGCTCCCCGCCGGACTGAAAGAGGATGCCAAAATCGCCTTCCGCCTGGTGGATATGGTGGACAACACCAACGAGGCGGAGCCAGATTATTTCAACAAACACCTTGCTCGCAAAAGTCTGGCAACGCTCGTGCTCAAAGCACCGGCCTATGAGGAATATGTCAGCGAGGCCGATAATAAGCCCATCTACACCAACGCGGGAAAACTCTACCGCAAGGTGGGAGAGGGCTACGAATTGGTTGAGTCGGGGAAACTCGATGCGACCAACACTTACTATCAGCCGCAGACCGACGAGTTTGTGAAGGTTGAAAACCTCTTCACCTACAACACGCTGGCGAAGCGCTATGAAAAGGTGGACAACCTCTCTGATGTCACGATCGATGAGGCTCGCCCTGTGGCCTATTATGTGCAGCGCGAATACACCTACACGATTTACCTCACCATCGAATATGTGCAAGGTCCAACGGTTAGCGGCCATGTCACCATCGAAAACTGCGCCCTTCCCGGCGAAATGGTGCGCGTTGCCAAAGACAGCATCGTGGTCAGTGCCGACCAGTCGTTTGCCGTCAATGGTTATTATTGGCGCATCGGAAAGCGCGAGATGGGGCCCGACGGGAAATGGCGCTTCTGCGACACCACGCCGTGGACGAAGGACAACATCAAAGATGCCGTGGCGAAGGGCTACGACACCTTCAGCCAGGCCGATGAGAAGGGCAAGGGATTTTTCGCGGGTTGCCGTTACGACAAGACGGACGACAATCTCGACATCCCAGTCTATTATTATATGAATGGCTATGGCATACAGTTGGGCGTTGCCGTGACGGGCGTTGACGACATTATGCAGGTTGGCATGCAAGACAACGACCGCTTTGTGGTTCACAACTTCCACCGCATGGACCCCCACAAGCCAGAAATCAACCTCCACCTCGCCGAGGCGATTGCGCGGGCGCATGAGGAAAACGGGGCGGCGGCCAGCGTTTCCAATCCTTTGGCCGAACCGCGCATTTACCTCGTCGACCAGAGCGACCTCACGGCTTTCGCGGCCTTTGTCGACTCCATCGGCAAGGACGGCAATGCGCCGCGCTATGGTGCCTCGGCCCAGTTTGTCCTGCAAAATGACCTCTCCTTGAACGCTGCGGCGCTCAAGGGCGATGCCTACATCTCCAACTTCGCAGGCACGCTGCATGGCAACGGGCATGTGGTCAGTGGCGTGGGCTCGGGCAAGGCGCTCTTCAAGAGCGTTGCGAAAGAGGCCGGCATCTACAACCTCGGCCTCTCGTCGGGAAAGATTTCCGGCGATGAGGCCAACGGCGGCACGGCCAACTTCCATTGCTGCTTTGAATATGCCCCGGTTGCTTCGGGCAGCGAGGCGGCGCCCGTTGTTTACCGATGGGATGGCACGCCAGTCCGCAATTACACGCGTGAGGACTTCCGCTATGGCAGGGTGGCATACGACCTCAACGAATATTACCTCCTTGCCCGGGGCGGGGCTGATGCCGAGGTGCTGAAATATGTTTACGGATATTACGCCAACGGCGATTATCAGTATGCCTGCCGTGCTGATGCCATCACGGGCAAAAACACGGGCATCACGTATCTGCGCATCGGAACGGACATCCCCAACTATGAGCAGGTGGAGACGCGCCACGACAAGACGCATCCGCTCGATGCGGCCAGACTGGTCAAGGCACCGACGCTCTCTGGCGGCATCTGGTCGCCGGCGGTTTACGCGCCTTTGCTGAATGCCAACAACAGTGGCAAGGAGCCCATGAACGATTTCCTCTTTTGGGGACAAGACTTGCAGAAGTTGCCCGCCGACTATCCCGGCGAGATCAGTTCGCACATGGTTGAAGCCATGCGCGACCGCGTCTACCGAACGGCGGCCTATTATGGCAACACGCAGCTCGATGCCTTCCACTATAACGCCTACAACCAAGGCACCACCACCATGAGCACGTATGTGCATGACCCTGCCACAACGGCTGTCGACTTCACCTGCCACAACGACCTCCCTGCGGCGGCGGGAATGGGCAGCAACGGCATCTTCTATGCGCCAGTCAACGACAACGCCACACGCTTCAGCGATTTCGTGGTGAAGGCGGATGCCGGCGTCACGCAGAATCTTCTTGTCTATACGGCCGAAGACAACGCGGAGACCGACACGGAGGCCCATGATGCCGTGAGAAGGGCGCTTGCCTACGACGAGACCACGAAGGAGTCGGTTATCAAGGGACACCACATCGTTCTCAACGGAAAGGACTACGTCACGCCGCTCTTCCACCTCGTTGAGCGGACGCCCAACGACGAGAACGGCGAAGGAGAGACCTGCGTCAACAACGACCTCTCTGTGCCGATGGCCTTCTCTGTGACAGACCGTGCCTGGTATGTGCGCAAGCCTTTGCGTTATGCCAACGACAACAACGATGCCTGGGAGGGTATCTGCCTGCCCTTTACGGCGGACAAGGCGGTGGCCACGCTGAACGGGGAAATCACGCATTTCTATGGCGTTCCCTCCGACGAGGAAAACGAGCGTCCGAGCGAGAATGTCCATACGCTCCACCATGAATATTGGTTGCGCGGACTGACCGCTGTCGGCACGGAGGACAATGTGCCGTCGGCCGTGTTCCAACGTCCAGCCAGTGTGGCGGCCTCTGGTGTCGCCGTGCAGACGCCTGCGGGCGGCGAAGCGCTCTTCGTGGCGAAAGACGCTTCGGGGAATGGCCTGACCAACGGGGTTGCCTATGTCTTCTCCAACACCTTCTTCGTTGACCACTACGGAGACCGGCTTTATGACAAGGAAGACAATCCGTATTACGCGGCAGCGTCACACACTTATCCCGACTATCCCCGCCTGACGGCTGGCGTGCCATATATCGTGCGCTTCCCTGGCCATCGCTATTACGAGTTCGACCTCTCCAGCGCGTTCTATAACGACCTCTTCGGTGGGGCGCAGGAGGCACAGACCATCACGTTCAATGCCTACGGCAAAGACAGAGACGGAGCCTCGACTTACGGCAATGTCACGATTCCTGTCACTTCGGACATGGCAACGGCCGCCACTGGCAACTATGTGCATCGCGGCACTTTCGCCGCCCTCCAAGTGGACGAAGGAAAGGTGTATGGCATGAACGAGGGCGGCACGGCATTCAGCGATGCCTCGGCTCTCTCGGTCGTTACGCCGTTCCGCACTTACATGGCGCCAGCAACCTCGCCCGCCGGTTCCTCCCGCCCTTACAGTGCGGTGATAAACATCGCGCAGCAGAAAGGCGGCATCATCCTGCCGGAGACGCAGGACGAGGAAGACACGCCGGCAAGCAACGCCATCACCATCCGCGCCATCGGCAACCAGCGCGTCTGTGTTGAGAGCACCGTTGCCGCAAGGCTCAACGTGGTGACAACGGCCGGACAGCTCTTCCGCGTGCTTGACGTGCATCCCGGAACTGCCACCTACAGCGGTTTCCCTCCCGGTCTCTATCTCTTCGGAGACATAAAAGTCCTCGTGAAGTGAGGATGGAACATCGCTGAAATAAATCGTCCCGCCCGATTGGCGGCACTGCCTTTTGCGCATGCCACCATTCAGGGCGGGACGTTTTGTTTTATGGGGGGAGAGGAGGGGGAGGACTTTGCGCTTTTGACTAATAAATTTGTGTAAACCGATAAAAAGCCCTACATTTGTCGTGCACAAATTTGATAAGCGGTGCGGCGACAAGGCAAATATACGTGGCAGAGCCACAAAAAGGAGAATAACAATGAGCAGGAACGAAAAAGATGTGGCCCTCTTCGTTGCTTTCTGCATAGAAGAATATGGAGCAGCCAAAAAGATGTCTGGAGAACAGGTGCATGACTTGTTCTCAAAATATGGTTTGGTGGACTATCTGAGCGAGTTTTACGAAGTCCTTCACACTCAGGGGCGTCAATGGTTGATAGAAGAAATAGACGAGTTTATAGAAATCAGAAAAAAGAAGGAGCAATGAAACTATATCATGGTAGTTTGGAAATCGTAGAACATCCAATGATACTTCAGTCCAATCGCCTATTGGATTATGGCAAAGGATTCTACACTACTACTTCAGAACAGCAGTCAAAGGAATGGGTTAAAAGGCGTATGCGCGAACAAGTGGCCAATGGTGGCTACGTCAACATCTATGAGTTTGACAACAGGAAAATGCAAGAACTTAAATGTCTTCTGTTTTCTGAACCAACGAAAGAATGGGCGGAATTTGTCATGGCCAACAGAACGCAGAAAGACTTTACCCACGATTATGACATCGTGTATGGTCCTGTGGCAAACGACAGGGTTTATTTGCAATTTGGATTGTATGAGAGTGGGGTAATCGGTATTGAGACGCTTATTCGTGAGCTCAAAACCTATAAATTGGTCGACCAATACCTGTTTCACACCGAAAGCGCATTGGCCGCCCTGCGTTTCGTTGAAGCGATTAAAATGGAGAGGTAAAAAATAGCCCCCGCATTGAGATTATATAGTAATTTTGAATACCTGCTTATGGTTCAGATAAATCAAGACAACCTTCACCTGCTTTTGCCAGGGAAAATCTGCTGGCTGGTGGAATATCTGCGAGAAGATTATGGCTTCACTCTGCAAGAGAGCCTTAATCGCATATATCATTCGAAACTGTATAAGAAATTATCCACAGCAAGTACGCTCTATTGGCATTTAGGGCCAGTGGACTTGTATAATGAATTGAAGACGGAAATTTGAGCCGGTGGTCAGATAGAAATTATTCTGGCTGTCTACTTAAAATATTTAGCATAGTTTTGAGCCAAATAGCATGGCGGTTGCGGCGCTGCAACAGCGGCGTTGCGCGAACATTCGGCGAAGGTCTGGGGCGAAGCACTGTAGCTCACTTTGCTCGCAAAGTGAGGGGGACGAATATT
>OQVT01000852.1_pt1 | contig 18392 bp, 10 predicted proteins | sample 1691561 | NCBI WGS metagenome assembly OQVT01 (sample SAMN03418260, study PRJEB22391) | human gut metagenome | biome: human-gut; feature: organic feature; material: feces | host: Homo sapiens | place: Tanzania | collected 2013-01 | reverse complement strand
CGTCGATATAATAAGGTAAGTTCACGAAGGGTATCTGCGTATTCCGGTTTCAGATCTTGTGCACGGAAACGCCAGCTCCAGTTGCCGGTGGCTTTTCCCGGCGTATTCATGCGTCCTTCATCTCCGCAGAATAAAAGATCCTGCAGCGGATAGATCGCATAAGTGGCAATGCTAGAAAGCGCTGCCTTTATCAGCCCATAACCGATATTCTTCTCATCGGTTGTTCCGGTGTAAGCACAGACTTTTTTGCGGCAATGTTCCGGTAATGTCTCGTACCAGGAAAGTGTTGTAGCATTGTCGTGTGTTCCGGTGTAGCAGACGCAGACCGGAGATTCAAAACGGTGCGGCAGGTATGCATTTTCGTCGGTAGAATTAAAAGCAAACTGCAGAACCTTCATGCCCGGGAATCCGAAATGTTCACGAAGCGCATTTACCTCATCCGTAATGATACCGAGATCTTCTGCAATGATCGGCAGATCGTCGCCGAGTGCCTGGGAGATCGCATCAAAGAGATCCCAGCCCGGCACCTTCGCCCAGTGTCCGTTGACGGCAGTCGGTTCGCCGTAAGGGATAGACCAGCATGCGTCAAAGCCACGAAAATGGTCGATACGCAGGATGTCCAGATTCTTAAGCTGTGTGCGGATACGCGAGATCCACCAGGAGAAATCGCTGTTCTTATGTGTATCCCATGCATAGAGCGGATTGCCCCAGAGCTGCCCGGTTGCAGAAAAATAATCCGGCGGAACTCCCGCAACAGAGAGCGGATACCCTTTCTCGTCCAGGTGGAATAGTTCTTTATTTGCCCAGACATCTGCACTGTCCATGGATACGAAGATCGGGATATCGCCGATGATCTGGATGCCTTTCTCATTTGCATATGCTTTCAGTCTGCCCCATTCTGTGAAGAAGATAAACTGCAGAAATTTGTAATATCCGGCTTCTTTCTGCAAAAGCTGTTTTAATTCCTCTTTGTATTCCGGGGATGGGCTGCGGTACATATCCGGCCAGTCCAACCAGCTTCTTCCGTCATTGGCGTCTTTGCAGGCAAGGAAAAGCGCATAATCTTCCAGCCAGAAAGCTTCCTTCTGACAGAAGCGCGCGAAATCCTGCTTTAGCGGATCTCCCCCGTTTCTTTCGTAAAAACGGTTGTATGCAAGGCGGAAAATGCTGTGTTTCCACGGAATGACCGTTCCGTAGTCTACCTGTGCGCTGTCTCCGGCAGGTGCATCTTTCAGTTCATGGTCGAATAAAAGTTCCAGCTCTTTCAAATGATCCGGGCTTATAAGAAGCGGCTGCCCGGCGAAGGCAGAGAAACTCTGATACGGAGAATCTCCGAAACCGGTATGTGTTAGTGGAATGATTTGCCCTATCAAGAAGGAACAGGGGTTGCTGATAAAATTGATTGGGAGAATATTTTAAATGCGCCTACGAATCTTAGTCAATTTAATAATGATTTAAATATCCCAGATTTTAATTATATAGATGAAAAATTAACTCAAAAGGCAGATATAAATCACAACCATAATGGTGTATATCAACCTGTTGGAGATTATTTAACAGAGGAAACTGACCCGACTGTCCCAGAGTGGGCAAAACAGGTTGAAAAACCGACATATGATTATACGGAGATTGAAAATACTCCAGACTTAACTGAATATGTTAAAACTGAAGATTTAAATTCGTTTGCCAAAATTGAGTATGTTGACAGTGAGATAGAGAAGGCAAAACAGGGTTTCGAAAAATACGACGATACAGAAATTAAAAATCGTATTGCCGCCAATGAAGAATCAATCAAATCATTGTCTGGTGATGGAGCAGGATCTATTAAAGACACTGTATCCAATGCAATTGCCGAAGTGGTCAGTGGAGCACCAGAAGATTTTGATACATTGAAAGAAGTTGCAGATTGGATTAAGAACGACACAACTGGTGCGGCAAAAATGCAAAGCGATATAAATGAGTTAAATAAAAAGATCCCATTTGTTGAAGAGCTTGAGCATCGTGCGGTGCTTAACAGAGTCGAGATTGGTAATGTGCCAACTGGAACTTTAGTTAACTATTATCAGGATGAAGTTCGTGTTATGGCTCCAAGTGGTACCACATGGACGGCTAATAGAGAAAATAAGTATTATATGAGTGCAAAGTTATTTGCTCCTTCTAATGCGAAGTATTTTAAAGAATCTCTTGCTCAGCAAATTACCGATGAAACAGAGTATGAATTTGAAGGCAATGATTTTGCTGGTATTGACGAGCACGGATGCAAATATAGTCTCGTATGGTTCCCAATTGCAGAGCTAAAAGATGAAACATGGAGCTATTTGGGGGCTCTTTCTGCTATAGACAAAGGTTTTATTGGCTGGTATTGGCATGCCGATTGGTATGATGAGAATCATGAACTAGTTGGTTCTGATATTATTAGAATTAATTTGTCTAATGAAAGCTGTCATAGTTTTGAACAGCCTTATTATATGACAAAATATGCGACAAAAGATTCTATAAAGAATCCATTAAATATTTCTGGAGCAACTTCTGGTCAAATTGTTAAAATCAAGACGGTTGATTCAGATGGTGTACCAATTGAATGGGAAGCTATGGATATTCCAAGTGGTTCAGGATTGTCTGGAGTAGAGTCTGTAAATGGCAAAACTGGGGTAGTTGAACTTGAAGCATCTGATATTATCAACACGTCAGAAGAGTCTAATAAAGTTTCTGTTGCTTCTGATGGTACACTTGAGGTTAATTCTATTACTGCTGATAAAATAATTCAAAATGAAAATAGCGAGATTGTTTTTGAAAGTGATGAACTTATTATTTTGGGCGGAAACGCCGACGGTTAATTTTTAAGGAGGGTTTTATTCAATGGCGACTAAAACACTAAAAACGAAAATTATTATGAGAAACGACACCGCAGAGAATTGGAGCACTAAGAATCCAATCTTAGACAAAGGTGAAATTGGTGTCGAAAGCGATACTAAGAAATTTAAAATCGGTGATAATGCTACTGCTTGGAACGACCTAGGATATGCAGGTGCGGATGAAGCAGCAATTGAAAACATTATTGCACAGCATAGAGATAGTCTTTATAAGTATACTCGTACAGACGCTTCTCAGTCTGATTCTGATGCTATTGCTGCTGCACTTGGTGAGAGCACTGCAGTTCAGGGTGATATTGTCGTAATTACAACCACAGTTGATGGTGACACTTATGAGCAGAGTGCATTTATGTATGACGGAAATCAGTGGGCGGCAATGACTGGCAAAGTTGATGCAGACAAGGTTATCCTTCAGAACGACATTACTATGGCTGGCAATTATACTCAGGTCGGCAACCTAACGAAGGCTCAGACTGGCACTGCTACTTTTGCTACAAAGGGCATGTCTGTATCTGCAGCTCTAACCGAGATTTTCTCAAAGAGACTACAGCCTGGAACTCCTACTGCTCCTGCTGTAAGTATAACTTTTGGACAGGCTAAGGCATATGAGGTTGGTACAACTGTAAAGCCCACCTATTCTGCTACTCTAAGTGCAGGTTCTTATACTTATGGCCCAGCAACTGGTATTACCGCAAAAACTTGGGAGATTTCAGATACTGCTGGTCATACTGCCACTACTGTTTCTGGTAGTTTTGATGATGTGGTGGTTGCTGATGGTATAAATTATACAATTACTGCTAAAGCAACTTATGATGCGGGTGCAGTTGCTCTTGATAACTTAGGCTCTGCTTCTAATCCTGAAGTTAAGATTGCTGCAGGCTCTGCAACAAAGACTTCTGGTGCAGTTACTGGTTATCGTAATACTTTCTATGGGACTGTTACTGAGAAAGCAGACGTGACGAGCACTATTATTCGTGGTCTATCTGGTAAGTCTAATGCAGCATTTTCAAATGGTAAGTCTTTTACTGTTAATATTCCAGTTGGCGCAGTTCGTGTAATTTTTGCATATCCTGCAACTCTACGCGATGTATCTTCTGTAAAGGATGTCAATGGACTAAATGCAGAAATTAAGAGTGCATTCACCAAGTCCGAAGTAACTGTAGCAGGCGCAAATAGTTATGCTGGCATTGCATATAAAGTTTATGTAACTGATTTTGCTGACCCTGTTGCAAAAGCTAATTCCTATACGGTGACAATCTAATAAAGGGGGATAAAGATTATGGCTATGACTTTTGGTACACTTGATTTTGCAGTTGCTTTTAATCGTCAGACGGCATTCCCTCTTGACGCTAAAAGCTATTTTGAGAGTTTAGAACTTGCTACTGCTGCTGCTACTTCAGCACAAGAAGCAGGTAGCTCTGAAACTACTTATTACTATGGTCAAACTATTGCTGTTGTAGAAAATGGTAAGGCAACTCTTTATGTTATCCAGCCTGATAACACTTTAAAAGAGGTCGGCGGCAATATTGTTATTAATGAGAATGTTTTTGCTAAAGATGAAGATGGCGCTTTAAATTTACTTGGTTTTGCCGACGCAGTTGGTGGAGCACAGCTCGTAAAGACTGAGGATGGTAAGATTTCTTGGGTTAAACCTGATACTACTACTGTTGAGGGTCTTTCAACTGCTATCGAGTCCTTAAAAACTACTATTGGTGATGATAAGAGCGGTCTTGTAAAGCAAGTTGCTGACAATAAGGCAGCTATAGATACACTTAATGGAGGCAAGACTGTTGAGGGCTCTGTTGCGTATCAGATTGCTCAGATTGTTGCAGACGCTCCTGAAGCTTATGATACATTAAAAGAAATTGCAACTTGGATCACAACTCATGCTGGTGACGCAGCAACAATGAACGCTGATATAGCAACCAACAAGGAAGCTATTGCTGCCCTCAATACACTTGTTGGCAGTACTGCTGTTGCGACTCAGATTGCAAATGCGATTGATGCAGCTCTTAAAGAGGGTGAAACAGACAAGTATGCACTTGCCGCTGACTTAACTTCTCTATCTGATGAAGTTGATACCATTAAAACAAAGCTTGGTGATACTTCTGTTGCTGATCAGATTGAAGCAGCATTAAAGGTTGATGGTGCTGAAAAGTATGCACTAGCATCTCACACTCATGAAATCGCAAATATTAATGGTCTTCAGACTATCCTTGATGGTAAGGCGGCTGCTAGTGATGTTGAAACTCTACAGTCTGTTGTTAATGGTTTAGAAGCAAAGGCACACGAGCATGCGAACAAGATAATTCTTGACACCATTAATAAAGAGAAAGTTGCCGCTTGGGACGCTGGTCAGGCTAATATTATTGAGGCAATTAAGGCTAATGGCACTGCTCTTACAATTGGTACCGACAAGTCTGTTAACATTCCTGCTGCTACTGCTGAGGCACTTGGTCTTGCTCAGGCAGATGGTGATACGATTGTTGCTAATAATGGTGTATTCAGTGTCGGTTCTGTCGGTATTAGCAAAGTTTATGTCGAGGATGGCACTGAGCTTGTTCTCAATGGTGGTAATGCTTAATTATTGTTCGTAACTTAAAGGAGATTGATTAATATGGCTAATAAGACTTTTAATACACGTATTAAAAACAAGATAGACACTTATGCCCAGTGGACTGAGAAAGATCCAGTTTTACTTAATGGTGAAATTGGTATTGTAGTTATTCCTGCAAACACTGGTGCAGTGCAAGGTGAGCCTGTAACCTTATTTAAGGTGGGCGATGGCACTAAGAAATTTAGTCAGCTTGAGTTTGTTGGCGCAAAGGCAGCAGACGTTTATGGTTGGGCAAAAGCAGCAAATAAGCCTGAATATCAGGCTTCTGAAATTAAAGGCTTAGCGGATTATATTTCTGGTGAGATTCAGGATAGTGACACTCAATACAAGATTGAGGCTGATGCAGAGAATGGTAGAAAGTTCTATCTATATTCTAAGCCACTTAATGGCACTTGGGGCACTACTCCAGTAAGCACCATTGAAATTCCCGAAACTGTATATACTCTTGCTACTGGTAGTGCTAATGGTACTGTTGCCTTCAATGGTGCTGATGTTGCAGTTAAGGGCCTAGGTTCCGCAGCTTATACTGAGTCTACCGCTTATGATGAAGCTGGTGCCGCAGAAACAGCGGAAGCTAATGCAAAGACTTATGCTGATGGCAAAGATACTGCAATCAAGGCTGCAAAGGATGCTGCGGATGCTGCTCAGGGTGATGTTAATACTCTAGCTGGTAAGGTTGGTACAGTTCCTGAGAATAAGACTGTTGTCGAGATGATTTCAGATGCTCAGACTGCTGCAACTTATGATGATACTGATATTAAGGCGGACATTAGTGCTAATACTAATGCTATTGCTACATTAAATGGTGGTGCTAACGTTGCTGGCTCTGTTGATAAGAAAGTGGCAGACGCAATTAATGATTTTGCCACCAAAGCTAGCGATGATGGTACTATCAACACTTTCAAAGAGCTAATTGATTATGCTGCATCTCATACGAGTGAGTATTCTGAACTCTCTGGCGAAGTACAGGCCAATAAAACTGCTATTGCAACTCTTAATGGCGAGGGTGCTGGTTCTGTCGCAAAAGCAGTTGCCGATGCAAAGTCAGATTTAGAATCCAGTATTAGTACTCACACTGACAATACTACAGTTCATATTACTGCTGATGAACGTACTGCATGGAATGGTAAGACTACCATGTCTGATGTTGAGGCAAAAGGCTATCAGACTGCCGCACAGGTTAAGGCTATTAAAGTAGATGCAGCTACTGCTGCAGATAAGCTAAAAACTTCTGTGGCAATTAATCTTACTGGTGGTGCAACTGGTTCTGCTGATTTTGATGGTTCTGAGGCAATTAATATTGCTGTCACTGTGACAGACGATAGCCACAATCATATTATTGGTAATGTTGATGGTCTACAGGACGCACTTGACGCTAAGGCCACTCCTGCAGACATTACGGCTGAAATTGGCAAACTAGGCTTTACTGATGAGGCTGTTGCTGGAGAAGTTGTAAGTGCAGTTTCTGAAGAAAATGGTAAAATTAATGTTACTCGCCGTCAAGTAAAGATTGATGAACTTGGACAGGACGAATATATTATATTTGATTGTGGTACGGCATCCACAATAATCTAAGCGGCATAGCCTCTTCGAATATTTAAGTAGTTTTTTCTATTAGATAGGAGAGGTTATGCCTCTCCTATTTTTTTTACATATTTTGCAAGAGGGGTGAAATAAAGAATGCCATTTATAAATAAAGTTACAGTTAGAGGTAAACAGTATAACTTAGAAAATTTAACAGATGGAACACATATTGTTAGATTACCTACTTTAAGTGGAGATGATGTTTTTGTTACAGAAAAGACATTAGGTCAAGGACTAAAAGCTTCGTCTCTTACAAATGGTACTTATACTGTAAATTTACCAATTCTAACTCAAAATGATACGTTTGTTGTAAAAAGCAAACAAGATCAAATTAATAATAGCAAAGTAGATAAGGTGTCTGGTAAAGGGTTATCTACCAATGATTATACAGACGCAGAGAAAAACAAACTTAAAGATTTAGAAAATTATACTCTTCCTACTGCTTCAGAAAATGTACTTGGTGGTGTAAAAGCTATTCCAAAGGCAGACAATATGACTCAAGAAGTTGGTATTGATGCGAATGGAAACTTATATACAAAGTCACCAAAAGCGGATATTGATGCAGCACTCGCAAACTTTCATTCTTATAATATTGAGGTTGTTGATGAGCTTCCAGAGGAAGGTGAAGACTATACATTTTATCTCGTTCCAAAGGCTTCTGGAAATGGATATGAAAAATATTGGTGGATTACTGACAACGAAGGTAATCAAAAATGGGACGAGTTCAAGGGGTCTTCTACTGTTATAGTTACAGAGCTCCCTGAAACTGGTGAGGCAGAAACTGATTATATCTTGCATTCAGATGCGGGATGTTTTTATTATAAATGGATTGATAATGAGTGGAAGATGATTGCAGGCACAATGGCAAATGTTGTTGAGTCACTTCCAGAAAGCGGGAATGAATTTACTGATTACTATGTTAAAAATAGTGACGGCTTGTATGTACATTATCGCTATATAGGTGAAGAATTTTGCATCATTGGTGGAGACAATTATACAAAGCCTCAAATTGATAGCAAAATTGCAGAGGTAAAAACAAATGTTGATACCAACACACAAAACATTGCCTCAAACACTACCAATATTAGTTCATTAAGCCGTACTGTTGATGGTATTAGACAGGACTTAAATAGTCTTGATACAGAAGGCTATACTTATTACGCCACATATGGAAATGCTACTCTTGCAACAGGAGACGAAGCAGAGAATGTATTTACACTTTATGAAGTTAAAAATGAAAAAGAAGAAGTTAAAAGTCAGTTTGTAATTACTGGTGGCGGTGGTGGTTCTACTGTTACTACTACTCTTAAAGTTGAGCGTATTACAGAATCTCCTGTTATTGCTACGACAACTGACAAGATAGAGATAAGTTTTAATTATTCTTCAACAGATAGTGATGGAGAAGCAGTTGATGGTACTTATACTTGGAAACTTGGAAATACGATTCTCTCTACTGGTGCATTAGTTCAGGGTGTTAATACATTTGATATGACAGATTATGTGAACATTGGTACTCAGAAATTCACATTAACTGTAGTTGATGCGGCAGGTACTACTGCAGTTAAGTCATGGACTGTACAAAAAGTTGACGTTAGATTAGAGTCTTCATTTAATGACAAAATTGCTTATGAAGCTGGAAAGGCAATTAATTTCACATACACTCCATATGGAGCTATAAGTAAGACGGCGCATTTTGTTCTTGATGGTGTTGAAATAGGAACTGTTACTACAAGTGCTTCTGGTACTTTACAATCCTATACGTTGCCAGCACAGACACATGGAGCACATTTGCTTGAGTGCTATATAACTGCAACTGTCAATAATAAAAACATTGAAACAGAACACATATTTAAGGATATTATTTGGTATGATGAGGCAGCAGAAACTCCAGTTATTGGTTGTATTTATAGAAACGATTATTATGGAAAGGTAACTGCAAAACAGTACAATTCAACGAATATTCCATTCTATGTGTTTGATCCTAAGACTTCAACTCCAACAGTTACAAGAAGTGTTGATGGCAAGGTTGTTGCAACTCAGACAATGACGGGTACATCTGATGTTTGGACATATAAGACTTCCGAGATTGGAGACCACACATTAACTATAGCATGTCGTGGGACAGTTCTAACGATTGTTATGGACATTCAAGAACTTGGAATTGACATTGAACCAATTACAGCAAACTTGGCTTTTGATTTTAACCCTGTTGGTTTATCAAATAGCGATGAAAATAGATTGTGGCAAGATAGCAATACAAATGTCGCTATGATTGTTTCTGATAATTTTGACTGGTCAAATGGTGGTTATCAATTAGATACAGATGGCAATCAGTATTTCTGTGTAAAAGCTGGGACTACGGCTACAATCAACTACAATCTGTTTGAACGAGATGCAAGTATTTATGGTTCAGAATTTAAATGTGTATTTAAGACTACAAATGTTAGAAAAGCTGATACTACGTTCTTAACATGTCAGTCTGACGAGACAGTTGTTGGTCTAGAAATGAATACTCATGAAGCATATCTAAAATCAAGCATTAAGAGTTTATACATTCCTTATAGCGAAGAGGATATTATTGAATTTGAGTTCAATATTAATACACTTGACAAGGATAACCCAGATGCAACTGCAATTATTATGAGTTATGAGGATGGCGTTGGTTTAAGACCAATGATTTATGATTCAACGCACAGACTGTATCAATATGCTCCAGTGCCCATTACTATTGGTTCTACTGATTGTGATGTGCATATTTATCGCATGAAGGCTTATAGTTCTGCATTAACAGATTCTAATATTTTATCAAACTTTATTGCGGACGCAAGAGACTCTGACGAGATGATTGCAAGATATAACCGCAATCAGATTTATGATGAGAATAATGCCCTTACCCCTGATTCTATAGCAAATGCTTGCCCTCAGCTAAGGGTGATTAAAATTGAGTGTCCTCACTTTACTAATGATAAAAAGGATTATGTCAAAGGCACAAATGTTGAGTGTATTTATAAGGGAGGAGACCCTGTTCTTGACAACTGGAAGTTTGTAAATTGTTATCATGCGGGGCAAGGTACTACTTCTAACGAGTATGGTTATGCTGGTAGAAATATTGACATTATTATGTGTGCTGATGGCAAGAACCAAATTGTTAGTAAGATTCCTTTGGATACCGAATATGTTACTGAACTTATTCTTGGAGATGGAACTAAATATAGTGATGGTTCTGGTAAAGTAAGTCTGTCTAGGACTTCTGTGCCAAATAACTGGTTCAATATAAAAGTTAACATAGCCTCTTCTGAGAATGCAAATAATGCTTTACTCCAAAAGAGATACAATGATTATCTGCCATACAAAACTGTCGCTATGGAGAATGATTCAAAGTGTAAGAATAGTATGGAGTTCTACAACTGTGTAGTATTTATTAAGGAAACCGATCCCGATATTTCTCAGCACAGAGAGTTTAAGGATAATGATTGGCACTTCTATGCTATGGGGAACATTGGCGATAGCAAAAAGACAGACGCAACAAGAGTAAATGACGTAGAAGATTTAAAGGAGTTCGTTATTGAAGTAAGTGATAATACACTTGCGAACAGTACGTTCCAAACTGGTGTCACGGACAGTAATGGGGATATGGTTTATCCTATCACTAAAGAGCAATGGACGGCAGGAAATACCGCTTATGACGCTCTTTATAATAATTGGGATAAATCTTTTGAGTTCCGCTATGATATGGGCGGAGAAACCAAGGATGGCGCAAGCTTGGCAACATCTGAAGAAAAAGAGGCCCAGAGACTTCTAAATAAGCAAGTGTGGCGTGATTTCTATGAGTGGGTTATCACATCTACTGATGAGGAGTTTGTTTCTCAATTGGGAGATTGGGTTATTAAAGATTCTGCTCTGTATTGGTATCTATTTACTGAAAGATATACCATGATTGATAACCGTGCGAAAAATACATTCTGGCATTATGCTAAGTGTTCTGACGGTAAGTATCGTTTTGAATTGTGGGATTATGATAACGATAGAAATTTGTCGTTGTAAAACCTTTTCTGATATACGGCGAAAATCCAGAAGTGGGCAACGCCGAGGAAGATTATTTTTTGTTTCAATAATATTTTAAATATACAAAAGAAAAGAGGTGACATGTAATGGGAAATACATGTGACAACTTGATAGAAAAATACTCCTATTTGATAGGAGAAAAGATACATAAATGGACTGTTCTTGATGTTGTTATAATAGAGAAAGGCGGTAGAAATCGTCCACATGCTATTTGTGAGTGTGAATGCGGAACTATTAAACCAGTATGGGTTATGAATCTCATTAATGACCGCTCTAAGGATTGTGGTTGTGGGCGTAAAGCAATGTTAAGAGAAACCCGTACTAAAAATTTAGTAGGTCAAAAATTTGGCAAACTTACTGTTGTTGAATTATTAGAAGAAAGCAATGATTTTAATAGGAGATTGTATAGGTGTAAATGTGATTGTGGAAATGAGGTTGTTATACCGTCTAGTAGTCTAACGACAGGTCATACGAATTCTTGTGGATGTTTGGTGTCATACTGGAATATGTACATTGAGAAATTTTTAAATAAAAACAATATAGAAAATCAACCAGAATATTCAGTGATTATAGATGGAGCTAGATATAGGTTCGATTTTTATTTACCACAATATAATCTCTTCATAGAGTATGACGGACAGCAACACTATGAGCCTATGAGATTTTATGGGGGAAACGAAGAAAAGAATGAAGAAATACTTCGAAAAACTCAAGAAAGAGATAAAATAAAAAACAAGTATTGCGAAGATAATAATATAAATTTATTAAGAATACCATATTGGGAAAGTAAGAATATTGAAACAATTATAAATAATCACCTTCAACGACTGAGCGAGAAGGGTCTTGCTGTTTAATCTAGCAAGATATGCAACAGTCTGGACTGCACATATAACTATGAAATGAAAGTGCAGAGAGTGGGTCAACGGTAATCAGACCGTTTAAAGAAGAACCTGCTCCGCTTACAGAAATGTAAGTCATAATATAGGGCCAAGCCTATATAGTAACAGATCGACAGGACTTGGAATAAATAACTCAGGCGAATTAACAATGACTTACGGTAAAGAAGATACCGATTATAAAACAGATGGAGATCCCTCCTCTGGCTACATCTTTAATGCAGCAGATAGTGTATTCTGGTGCAGAATTCGTGATTTGATGAAAAATGACCTTGCAACAATGTATCAGACTCTTGATAGTAGTGGTTGTTGGAGTGACACTTCTCTAATTAATGAATTTGATAATTGGCAGGCACAATTCCCAGAAGAACTCTGGAGACTTGATATTGAGCGTAAATATTATCGTACATATCAAGGTGGTGGCTTAAATGGTGGTTTAGAGCCAGAGCCAACGAAACGTTTCTTAGAGTCCATGATGAATGGTCGTAAGAAGTATCAGCGTAGGCAATTTGAGCGTGACCAAGCTGCTTATATGGGAACAAAGTATTTGTCAACAACTATTAAAGCAGATCAGATTATGTTCAGATGCAATACTCCTTCTGGAGTAGTTGTCGCACCAAATTACACATTAAATATTGTGCCATATTCTGATATGTATCTGTCAGTGCTATTTGGTAACTCACCAAGTGCTCAGCAGATTCGTGCAAAAGCAGGACAGACATATGAAATTCAGTGCCCACTTACCAAGATGGACGATACTGCGGTGCTAATTTATTGTGCTTCACGTATTCAGGCACTAAATGACATCTCTGCATGTTACATTCATGATAATGATTTCTCAAAGGCTTCTAAGCTTCAGAAATTAATTATTGGTAATAGCACATCTGGATATTCTAATGCATTTTTGACTAATTTGAACCTTGGTAATAATGCATTACTTGAAGAACTTGACATTAGAAATTGTCCGAATTTGACAGGCTCTGTTAACCTTTCAAGTTGTGGGAATCTTGAAAAGCTTTATGCTGAAGGAACTGCAATTACTGGTGTTTTATTTGCTTCAAACGGTAAAATTGCACTTGCTCATTTACCAGTAACAATTAATAGTTTAACCTTAAAGAATTTGAACTATTTGACTGATTTACAAGCGACTTATGATAATCTTGAGTCTCTTACTGTCGAGAATTCTATTGTAGATGAGTATTCAATTGTAACAGATGCCATTGATACATTACAAATTTTGCGTTTAGTAGGTATTGATTGGACTGTTACAAATACTGACCTATTAAATAAGATTATCAAGATGAATAATAGTATGCTTATTGGTAAAGTTCATATTGCTGGACAGGCAAGACAAAGAGAATTGGATAGTTACGCTGCAGCATGGAATGATTTGTCAGTTACTTATGATGGAATTATCACACAGTATAAATTGACTTTCATGAATGCGGACGGAACACCTATTAAGGACAAGAAAGGCGACCCATATGTCCAATATGTTGACCAAGGTGGAAAAGCAATTGACCCAATCGCAAATGGAGACATTGATACTCCTACTATAGAAAGTTCTGCTCAATACAATTATACTTTCTCTGGATGGGAAGGGATAGATGATAATGTATTGAATGATAGAACTGTTACTGCAAAATATTCTACGACAATTAGAACATATAGAGTTCGTTGGCTAAAACAAGCAGGAGTCGTATTAAAGACATTGAATGATGTTGAATATGGTTCTTGTGTAGAATATGATGGGGACATCCCTGTAATGACAGATAATGAAGATGCTTATATTTATAACATTTTTACTGGCTGGGATAAGAGTACAGGCTTTATTTCTGGAGACATAGATGTTTATGCTAAGTGGAGCACACAAAATGGATTGCCTGCATCTGGAACCGAATTGCATAACATGACACCAGTTCAAATTTATGCTATTGCAGCCGCTGGAAAAGCAAATGATTATTTTGAGCAAAAAGACTATGTTGATGTTCGTGTTGGTCAAGACTTCTCGTTTTCAAATGTTGAAGAGCATATGCTAGGAGACGAAGTAACTCTTAATGGTACTGCTGCAAATGTTGTTGATTCTGGTATCAAATTATTTGGAGCAGATTCTAAATCTTTTACGATGGCAATAGATTTTGAGTTTGGCGAAAATTCAGCCGATGCAACGTTGTTGTCTTGTTTTGAATATGATGGTTCCGAGGGTTTTAGACTTAAATACAATGGTACGAACCCAGAAATTCAATGGGGTAATATAGTTCAGCAGGTTGGTAGAGGCACTCAGAGAGATTTAGTTGTTCTACGTTATCGTCAAGGTGAAGATAAATTATATGTATATTCCTTTAATGGCGGTGCAGCATCTTCTGGAACATATGCTGATGAAATCGCATATACAGAGTTAACTCGTAACCGTAGTACCTCAACCGAAGCAACAGTTGTCCTTGGTGGATTTAAATTCTTGTCAAATGGCACAGTAGATAGTGTTACACTTGGCAAAGGACAAATTCATTGGGTGAAAGTTTGGTTCGAAGATCTTGGGGATACTGCTGCTAGACAGCTTGCTGCATGGCCTCATGAAACTTGGCGTTATGAATATTGTGGAGATAAGAGATATAGATTTGCTGCGGACTCTAGTAAAATTACTGGTGCTTCATTTATCCCAACGAGATTGTTGCCGCTTACTCATAGTATGAATACGACAAACACGAATGTTGGCGGTTGGAATGCTTCTAATATGAGACAATTCTGCAACAATAGAATCTATAATGCGTTCCCAATTCAATGGAGAGCAATTATTAAACAGGTACAAATTCCTGCAACGGCAGGTGGCACATCCTCAGAAATTGTATATTCTAAGGATTATGTATATTTACCCTCTTATATTGAAGTTTACAACACTATAGAAGCTCCATACAAGTCAGAAGGCAATATTATTTCTTTCTTTAATTCTGATGCTGATAGAATTAAAACGAGGAATGGTACGGCAGACGTTTGGTATTTGCGTTCAGCAGATGTAGGATATAATAGTTACTTCAAGACCATAGCCATAGCAGGAAACATAGGCAATTATATACCTTCAAATAGAACTTTAGGCGTATGTCCATGTATATCAATTTAATGGAGGCGAGTGTAAATGAAATATTACAAAATAATTGACAAAAATGAGTTTGTTGGAATTTGCACTACGCTGGATATGCGCAAATTTCAAAAGAAACACAGTATCTTTTTAGTATGTGACGAATCCGAAGCACAATATGTCCAATGTAATGGCGCGATGTATCATGCAGTTTGGATGCTACCAGTAGATGCTAATGCTCAGGTTCCAGTTGTTCAGATAACTGAGATTGCACAGTCAGAATATAATGCTCTTTATGAAGCTATTAAATCTGACGAGCAAATTGAAATTGAGCCTGAGCAACCACAAGAAGATCCTGAAGAAGATGAGTCCACTAACATTACAATTGGTTATGTTAAAGAATCAAAAATTAAAGAAATGAAAGCAAAATGCAGTAATATGATTACAACTGGTTTTGATATTATGCTTAGTGACGGAAAGACATATCATTTTTCATTAACATTACAAGACCAATTAAATCTTATTACTTCATCTCAAATGGTGTCAGATGGAGCTGAAGAAATCCCTTACCATGCAGATGGTGAGTTGTGCAAGTATTATGCTTCTATAGATATGGAAAAGATTATTGCAAAAGCAAATGATTTCAAGACATATCATGTTGCATATTTTAATTCTTTGAAGGCATATATAAACTCACTTCGTAGTATAGATAAAGTTGCGGCTATATCTTACGGAAATGTAATTCCAAGCAAATATCAGTCAGAGGTTTATATTGCATTAAAAGATAAACTTGGACTATAAAAATATGAACGAGAGGTGCCATACTACAGGCATCTCTCGTTTTATAACTTAAGAAAGTTGTGGAGGTGAAAGAATGCCTTACATAAATACTATTGATATTAATGGAACAACATACAATTTAGAAAACTTAACAGATGGCAATTATGTTGTTGATTTACCAGAGTTAAATAAAAATGATATTTTTGTATTAAGAGGAGATGTCGTTGATAATTTAAGCAGCTATCAATCTAATAAGCCACTTTCTGCGAATCAAGGAAGAACTCTTGATGGTAAAATTGATAATTTCAAAAGTCAGCTAGACACTAAAGACTCTGAGTTGGATAATAAAATTAGTCAATTAAGAACAGATATGGGAACAAATGATGCTTCAACATTGGATGCCTCTAAAACATATACAAAAGAGAGCTGTCAGGCAATTAATGAAACTGTTACTTCATTGCAAGGCACTGTGAATGATAACAAAAAATCATTGGATGAAGATATTGCTGAATTAACAACACTTGTTGGAACAAAGAGCAGCGAAACACTTACTGCGGCAAATAAATATACAGATGGTAGTTGTGCTACGATTAACAGTACTATTGCGGATTTAAAGAAAACTGTTCAGGATAATAAATCCTCTGCAGATTCAGGCGTATCAGATTTAAGGACATATGTTGACACTACGTTTGTTGAGAAAACCAAAATAGTAGATAATCTTACAACTGATTCAAGTGAACAGGTGCTATCAGCTAAACAAGGCAAGGTGCTAAATGATAAAAAACTTGATAAAGCGGGTGGCACTGTTTCTGGTGATTTAACGGTAAGTGGAGCTCTTACTGCAGCAAAAGTGCCCTCGGCAGATGCAGATGTAACAAATAAAAAATATGTTGATGCAGAGAATAGTAAATTAAATTCTACTATTGAAGAATTAAGCAATACAGTGGATACACTGCAACAAGATCAGGACAATATACAAGCTGAACTAACTTCAGTTAAAGAACAAACCAAGTATGAAGTGCAGTTCCTCAGAACTAAGGCTGATGGAACTGAGGTAACATGCTCGTTTGATGTAGCAGAAGATTGTGCTATATGGATTTGTATAACTCCAGCAGCTCCGACAACGACAAATGAAGTAAAGTCTCTTAATTATAATCAAATGCTATATACACCAACCGCTACAGCAGTAGACTTCTATTATATTTTATCTGGCAAGATGACGACTAGCATTACAGATGCTGACATAGATGTGGGTTTGGAATTGACGAGTGGTGGTACATTAGGTCTGACTTTAAAAGTCTCTCTTACTTCAAACATTGGTTCACATCCATTCGCTGTATGTGTTGTATCTCATCCAGTCCCGCAAAGCTCATAAAATTGAAATTAAAAATGAAGATATCGGCATATGTCGGTGTCTTTATTATATATTAAGGAGGTAACATAAGTGGCAAATAAGACATTTAATACTCGTATTAAACATAAACGGGATACGAGTGCAAATTGGACTACCAAAGACCCAGTTTTATTAAATGGTGAACTTATCATTGTTGACACTGCAAGTGGTGAAACTAGATTTAAAATTGGTGATGGCACAAAGAAATATTCACAGTTGCCATTTCAAGATGAAATTTTAAGAAATTCAAAAGTTGATTTAGATGCTGGTGTTTATACGGTAACGGCATCAAGTACTGATGGTATAGCATATTCTGCAACAGTCCCAGGAATTGATTCGTTAACTGCTGGTGCTAGTTTTATTATGGTTCCCAATATAAAGAGCGATAGCACTGCTCCAACATTAAATGTAAATGGACTTGGTGCAAAAACTCTTAGACGTAGGTTGAGTTCTATTGCAACAACAACAGTACAAGGATATACAAAAACTTGGTTGGCTGTAAACAAACCATTTTCTGTTATGTATGATGGTACATATTGGATTGTTGAAGGAATGGAACAGCCAGTTGGTGCAGATATGTATGGAGCTGTCCCAAAGGCTACGGCAGACGCGGATGGAAATGTTATTGCCGATACTTATGCGACCATCGCTAAGCTCCAGAGCATGTTGCCAAAGGTTACTACAATTAATTTAGTTGCTGGTTGGGGTGGAACTGCAAGCCCATACTATCAAGATGTTACACTTGCTTGTTGCACTGAGACTAGTGTAGTAGACTTACAGCCGACACCCACACAGTTAGCCGAGTGGCAAGATGCAGGATTGGCATTTACTACACAAAGTGGAAATGGTATTGTACGAGTTTATGTTGCAGGTGGGAGACCTAGTAGTGCTATCTCCATACAAGTTAAAGTGCAAGAAGTTGTGGAGGTGTGATAAATTATGGCTTTTTATGGTAATCCAGTTGGAGGGTTTTGTTATCCTAAAACATATATTTTAACAGATGAAAATGGGACTGAGATGGCAACTGGTGTTGTTGTTGGAGAGAAGACAGTTTTTACGGCAACAGACAATGATGTAAGACAGGGGCTAGTGTACGCTGGTGATGAAG
>OQVT01000851.1_pt1 | contig 18394 bp, 14 predicted proteins | sample 1691561 | NCBI WGS metagenome assembly OQVT01 (sample SAMN03418260, study PRJEB22391) | human gut metagenome | biome: human-gut; feature: organic feature; material: feces | host: Homo sapiens | place: Tanzania | collected 2013-01 | reverse complement strand
CAGCTCGCCGGACGGGGAAGTACCCCCCTGCCGCTGCCGCAGGCGGACTGCGAGCGCTTCGCCCGCTCTGTGGAGGAGCGATTTGCCAACCCCTATGTGGATCACAAGCTGCTTGATATCGCCCTGAACAGCGTGTCAAAATGGCGGACACGGGTGCTGCCCAGTTTGACCGGATACCTGCGCCAAAAAGGACGGCTGCCGGTACGCCTGGTGTTTTCCTTCGCCGCTCTGTGTGCCCTGTACACGCAGGGACAGCGGGCGGGCGCGGCGTATTCCCTGCGCGATGAGGACGCAGTCTTGTCGTTTTTTGCCCGACACAGAGAGGACACCGCGGCGGCACTGGTCCGGGCACTGGCGGCACGGGAGGATCTCTGGGGGCAGAATCTGACGCTACTCCCCGGCTTTACTGCGACGGCAGCGGCGCATTTGGATCGTATCCGCCGGGATGGTATGGAGGCCGCGCTGGCCGCCTGTCAAAAGGAGGCTGCCCAATGAGCCGTATTTTGCAAATCGATCCGCACGACAATGTGGCAGTGGCGCTGGAGCCATTGATTGCCGGTACTACCGTGGAGACTGGCAGCCAAAGGGTGACGCTCTGCGTGGATATTCCGCAGGGACATAAGGTAGCGCTGACAGATATTCCCTGCGGCGCGCCGGTGGTGAAGTACGGATATCCCATCGGACACGCCTGCGCGGATATTGCCCGCGGTCAGTGGGTACACACCCATAATCTGGCCACCTCTCTCAATGGCGAAACCGTAACAGACAGCCGGATCATGCCCTCCGGGAAGGGAAGCGGTACCTCTGCCGCATTCCGGGGCTTTCGCAGAAAGGGTGGCGTCGGCATACGCAACGAGATATGGATCATCCCGACGGTGGGCTGTGTCAACAGTGTGGCGCAGGCATTGGCAGATCTGGCACAGCCCCTTATAAGCGGCTCGGTGGACGGCGTATACGCCTGGCCCCATCCCTATGGCTGCTCCCAGACCGGACAGGATCAGGCCCGCACCCGGCAGATCCTGTGCGACCTGATCTGCCACCCCAACGCCGGCGGCGTGCTGGTGCTGGGCCTCGGCTGCGAGAACAGCAACATCGAAGAGCTTCAGAAGCTGCTGCATCCGTGGGATCCGGAACGGATGGCATTTCTGGAATGCCAGTCTGTGGAGGATGAACTGGCGGCCGGGGAGAGGCTGCTGCGGCAGCTGATCGAGTTCGCCGGACACGACGAGCGCTGCGACATTCCTGTAAGCGAACTGGTCATTGGATTGAAGTGCGGCGGCTCCGATGGGCTGTCGGGCATCACCGCCAATCCGCTGGCGGGCCGGGTATCCGACCGGCTGGTTGACATGGGCGCCTCGGCAATACTGGCGGAGATCCCGGAGATGTTCGGCGCGGAAGAGATCATGTTCCGCCGCTGCGCAAACGCCGATGTGCAGCAGAAGCTCCCCGCCATGGTGTCTGACTTCAAGTCGTACTTCCTGCGCCATGGCGAGAAGGTCTACGAGAATCCTTCGCCCGGCAACAAAGCCGGCGGCATTACCACGCTGGAGGAGAAGTCTCTGGGCTGCGTCCAGAAGGGTGGACGGACGCCTGTACAGGATGTGCTGCTCTACGGCCAGCGGGTACACACCCGCGGGCTGACCGTGCTGCAAACGCCGGGAAACGATCTGGTCTCCACCACCGCGCTGGCGGCAGCGGGTGCGCATATAGTGCTCTTCACCACCGGCAGAGGCACCCCTTTTTCCGGGCCTGTACCTACGCTGAAGATTGCCACCAACACCGCACTGGCGCAGCATAAGCCCCGCTGGATCGACTTCAACGCCGGCACACTGGCGCAGGGCGCTTCGTGGGACGACGCGACAGAGGCGCTGGTGGAGCTGCTGCTCGCCACCGCGTCCGGTGCGCCCACCTGCTCCGAACGGTTGGGCTGCCGGGAGATCGCTATCTGGAAGGACGGCGTTACCCTGTAAAATACTATATATATCGTCAAAAGAGCCGGGACAGTGCTTACGCCTGTCTCGGCTCTTTTTTGCTTGCTGCTTTTTTGCTTTTACATAAGGGGATCAATAGGATATACGCATCATGGCATGGATGGCCTCCTGATACGACAGCTTGATATGCTCTTCCATCAGATGGCACGCCCGGTCCACATCCTTCGCTAAAATCGCGTCCAGAATGTCGATGTGTTCCTGGTTGCTGACCTGATACCGCTCGGCGTGCCAGGCCGTCACCCGGACGAGGTTCAGAAAGTCCACCAAACTTCGCATAAGGTTAGACGCATACTGGTTGCGGAACAGATCCACCAGCTCCAGATGGAAACGGTTATCCAAGTCGATCAACGGCGCTGCCGTCTCTCCGGCGCTGGAGGCCGAGTCGTCGGCGTGTCCCTGAAAAAGCTCCCGCATATCCATAGCCCACTGCGGATCCACCATCACACAGCACTGCCGCAGGATGGCCGGCTCTATCATGCCTCGGATTTCAAAAATATCGTGGATATCCTTGGGGGTCGGTCGTGTGACCTCAATACCCTTGCGGGGATGTATCGTCACCAGACGGTCCTGCGCCAAAGCCAGCACAGCCTCCCGAACCGGCGTTCTCCCCAGTGCCAGCAGCTCCTGCAGCTGCGCCTCATTGATGAATTGCCCCGGCGTCAGGTCCTTTTGCAGGATCATAGTCTTGATTTGCTCATACGCCACCTGTGACAGGCACTTTTGCTTCTGGGATACGCTTTTCGGCATGGGAGACCTCCTTGTGAGCGCTATAATATATCACTCACCCTTAATTTAAAATCATATAATATATTAGTCGCCCTTATCTTACTCTTACAGCACCGATTTGTCAACCCTATATGTCACTTTGCACAAGAGGGAAGAGTAAAATTTGTACAATAAAGCACCACGATTTCACTGTGTTTTGGTTAAATGGCTGCAAATGCGCCTTGACACCCTTTTGGAACTATGATATACTCGTGAGCAAGAAATATATCACAGATATATCGCTAATATATAAAAGGGCGTCGACACCAGCCGAAATTGCGATGTCCTTAGGACGGAGGCCGCTAAAATGAAACCTTTTATGGACGAGGAGTTTCTGCTGGATACTCCTACTGCCCGTGAGCTGTACCACGGCGCGGCAGAACGGCAGCCCATTGTGGATTACCACTGTCATGTAAGTCCGCGGGAGATTGCCGAAAACCGAGCCTATGCCAACCTGACGCAGCTTTGGCTGGAGGGCGATCATTATAAGTGGCGCCTGATGCGCTCGTGCGGTGTGCCCGAGGAGCTGATTACCGGCCATGCGCCGGATCAGGACAAGTTCCGGGCATGGGCAGCCACGCTGGAGCGGGCCCCGGGAAACCCTATATACCACTGGAGTCACCTGGAGCTCAAGCGTTATTTCGGCTTCGACGGCTACCTCACCTCCCGCAACGCTGACGCGGTGTGGGCACACTGCCAGTCGGTCATCGGCGAGGGACTGCGGGTGCGGGACATCCTGAAACGCTCCCATGTGGCCCTGCTGTGTACCACGGACGATCCGGTAGACGACCTGCACTGGCACGAGCAGCTGGCTGCCGACGATACGATGGAGACCAAGGTGCTGCCCGCGTTCCGCCCGGATAAGGCGGTAAATCTGGAAAAACCCGATTTTGCCGATTATATCGCCCGGCTGGCGCACGCTGCCGATACGGAGATTCGGGACATGGCGTCTCTGCTGGCGGCGCTGGACAGCCGCATGGACTACTTCGACGCCCATGGCTGCACGGTGGCGGATCATGGACTGGACAACATTGTTTTCCGCACCGCAGATACAGCGGCGCTGGATGCCATCCTGCAAAAGCGCCTGGCGGGGCAGCCCGTTACCGGTGAGGAGCTATGGCAGTATAAAACGGCCCTGCTGCTACACTTTGGCCGCAGCTACGCCAAGCGCGGCTGGGTCATGCAGCTCCACTTCGCCGCACAGCGCAACAACAATACGCGGATGTTTAAGCGCCTCGGTCCCGATACGGGATATGACTGCATCGGCCCGTCGGTGAATCTGCCGGATCTGGCCGGCTTTCTGGACTGTCTGGAGCATGAGCGGGCGCTTCCAAAGACGATCCTGTATTCGCTGGATCCCAACGACAACGCCGCGCTGGTAACGCTCATGGGCTGCTATCAGGATGAGGGCGTCCGCGGCAAGATGCAGCACGGCTCGGCATGGTGGTTCAACGACTGCAAGGACGGCATGGAGGCCCAGCTGAAGAACCTGGCAGCCGGCGGCGTGCTGGGGAACTTCATCGGTATGCTGACGGATTCCCGCAGCTTCCTTTCCTACACGCGCCATGAATATTTCCGCCGTATCCTCTGCGCTCTGCTGGGCAGATGGGTGGAGGAGGGCCAGTACCCGGATGACCGCGCCCTGCTGGAGGAAATGGTGGCAGATATCTGCTATCGCAACAGTGTTTCCTACTTCGGATTCACACGCTATAACTTACGGGGGTATTAAGCAAATGAGTATGATAAGCGTGAAAGGCCTGCGAAAGAGCTTCGGAGAAAACGAGGTGCTCAAGGGCGTAGACATTGAGATCCAGCCCGGCGAGGTTGTCGCCATTGTCGGTCCCTCCGGCTGCGGTAAGTCCACCTTCCTTCGGTGCCTGAACCTGCTGGAAAAGCCCACCGGCGGCAGCATTATGTACCACGACACCGACCTGGTTTCCGCTCCGGCCAAGGAGAGCAGCAAGGTGCTGCTGGGCATGGGCATGGTGTTCCAGCAGTTCAACCTGTTCCCACACAAGACAGTGCTGGACAACATCACTTTGGCGCCGATGCGAGTGCAGAACGCCAACAAGGCGGAGATCGAGGAGCGAGCCATGGCGCTTTTGCAGACTGTGGGACTGGCAGATAAGCGGGACGCGTATCCTAACCAGCTTTCCGGCGGTCAGCAGCAGCGAATCGCCATCGCCCGGGCTTTGGCCCTGCAGCCGGAGGTCATGCTCTTTGACGAGCCCACCTCCGCACTGGATCCCGAGATGGTGGGCGAGGTGCTGGATGTCATGAAGAAGCTGGCATCGGCCGGCATGACCATGCTGGTGGTGACCCACGAGATGGGCTTTGCCCGGGAGGCCGCCGACAGAGTCATCTTCATTGACGGCGGTGTGATCGTGGAGGACAGCGAGCCGACAGAATTTTTCGAACATCCCAAAAACAAGCGTCTGCAAGATTTCCTCAGCAAGATGCTTTGATAAAAAACTAATTATAAATTGTAAACAACAGGAGGAATCTACTATGTCACTCATTCAGGTAGCCCGCTACAGCGATGTGAAGTACGACTTTAAGGACGGCTTCGCCCGTGTGCCCGTGCTGGAGAACGCCTTCGATCAGGCCAGCTTCGCACACTGCGCTCTGCAGCCCGGACATTCTGTGTCCCCGGCAGTCTTTTCCGTCACCGAGCACAACCAGCTCTTCTTTTTCACCAAGGGGAAGGGCTATGTGACCACCCCCCGTCAGGCATGGAACATCAACGAGCCGGGTGTGTTCGTTCCCGAGTTTGACAGCGAGCAGTTCACCATCACCTGCTCCGCCGACAGCAAGGAGCCTCTGGAGTATCTGCACATCATCACCGAGCTCAACGACTACGACAAGACCTGCCTGGTGGAGTCCCGCATGGTGCTGCCCCGCTTCCGCACGATCTCCGAGGGTTGGACCTATGATGAGGACTTCAAGGACAACTCCGTGACTACATCCATGATGCTGCTGGAGCACCGCAACCTGGGCCGTCTGTCCATGGGCTGCGTGAAGGGCTGCGGCCCCATCGAGATCGGCCAGCACATCCACAACGAGTTGGCCCAGTGGTATTTCCCGCTGCCCGGCTCCGAGTTCATCTATACCGCCGGCGGCGAGTCCGTGCATATGACTGGCGGCGACCTGTCCTACACCCCCACCGGCTTCTGGCACGGCAGCAAGGCAGAAGCAGGCACCAAGTGCGATTACATCTGGTTTGAGATGTGCATCGACGGGTATCCCGGCGAGATCAAGTAAGACGCGCACCGCTCTGCGCGGCGCAGCGATTCTCTAAACACACAGACACTGAACTTCTATATCTAAAAGGAGAGTACGATCATGGCTTTGGTCAAGATTTCAAGAGGCGCTGATATCCAGCACAATTATGTTAACGGTGTTTCCCGTGTGAGCGTTCTGGAGGGTACTTATAAGGACGCTACCGTGGAGCGCATTTCCCTGCAGCCCGGCGCGGATTTCTCCATCGAGCTGTATTCCCGCCAGCAGCACAATCAGGTGTTCCTGATCACCGCTGGCAAGGGCTACATCGTCACCCCCCGTCGGGTGTTCAACATCACGGAGGTCTCCGTGTTCGTGCCCGATTTCGACAAGGAGAGCGTTACCTTCCACTGCGCGGCTGACGCCAAGGGGACCATGGAGATCGTCCACTTCGTCACCGAGCTCAACGATTATGACAAGACCTGCCTGAAGGAGGCCCACATGAGCCTGCCCCGCTTCCGGGGCGTGTCCGGCGCATGGCACTACAAGGAGAACTTCACCGGCGCAGACATTCAGCAAATGATGCTGCTGGAGCACCGCAATCTGGGCCGCCTGTCCATGGGCGCCAACTTCGGCACCGGCCCCAACTACATCGGCCAGCACATCCACAATGAGCTGGAGCAGTGGTACATCATGCTGCCCGGCGCATCCTTCACCTATACCGCCGAGGATGAGAAGATCCGCGTTCAGGGCGGTGATATCACCTATACGCCCCACGGCTCCCACCACGGCAGCGAGTGCGCTGACGGTGAAAGATTCGCCTATGTGTGGTTCGAGCTGTGTGAGAACGGCTATCCCGGCGAGATCAAGTAAGGGATATATCCGATGCGGCTATTAGGCTCAAATGGGCAGTACAGCCGGTACCCGCTGGCGTACTTCCTGCAGACCATGGAGCGTCTGGGGCTCCACCGGCTGGATTTTATACCGCAGGTTCCGCATTTTTTCTGCGGCTATCGGGATCACGCCGATCCCCGCCCGCTGCAGACCGCGCTGCGGGAGGCGGGTATGCAGGTGTCGGCTTTGACACCGCCCAGCTACCGCTGCTCCCTCACCGCCCCCGCAGGCGAACAGCGTGAGGCTACCCGCAGCTACTACAAGAGCTGTATCCGTCTGGCTGCGGAGCTGTCGTGTGACCGCATGGTGCTGGGCGCTGCCGGTGCCTGCTGGGATATTCCTGCGCAGGACCTGACCGAAAACGCCGCCGCCATGCTCACCGACCTGTGCAAAACCGCAGAGACGGAGGGCGTGCAGCTCCTGCTGGCGCCGGTCATGGGTGGAGATACCCCCCTGATAGCGGAGGCACCGGTGCTGAATACGGCAGCTGAGCTGGAGGATATGCTGCGCCGTGTGGACTCGCCGGCGTTGGGTGTCTGTCTGGACACCAACAGTATGAGTGCGGCGAACGATACTATTCCTGACTGGATGACGCGATTTTCCGGGCGGATCGGACTGGTGCGCCTTTGCGATGGCAACCGCCATGGCTGGCGGGCCTGGGGCGACGGTGTGCTGCCTATGGACATCTACCTGCATCAGCTGCGTCAGAGCGGATACGACGGGGATGTTTCCCTGTATCTCCCCGGCGAGCGGTACATTGAAACACCGTCCTATCCGGACGAGGTCACCATGAGGGCCTGGAAGGAGGCGGCAGTGTAAATGGGCATTAAGCGAAAGCAGCTTGTTAACATGAACCAGCATTATCGCCGTTTCTCCTTGGACTACTTTTTGGACTGCCAGCAGCGGCTGGGCATCGACCAAATCGAGCTTTGGTGCGGCGGCGCCCACTTCTGGATGGATCACGAGGGTACAGGCGATGTTCCCACCCTGCGGCGGAAGCTGCGTGACCACGGCATACAGGTGGTCTCCGTGACCGCCCCCAGCATCGCCTACCAGTACCAGTACGCCTCGCAGGAGCCGACACTTTTGGAATACTCCTTCCGGTATTTTTCCAACGCCGTGTGCCTGGCATCCCAGCTGGGCGCGGACCGGGTGGTGGTAAACTCCGGCTGGGGCTATACGGACGAGGATGCGGATGCCATGTGGGACCGCTGCCGTGGACATCTGGAGCGGCTGTGCCGTGTGGCGGAGCGGGAAAACATCCTGCTGGTCATGGAATCCCTGCGGCGGGACGAGAGCAACCTGGTCTACGATCTGGAGGGAGCGAAGCGTATGTTCCGACAGATCAACCATCCGAATCTGAAGATGATGGTGGACAATATCGCCACCGGCGCGGCAGGTGAAACGCTGGAGCAGTGGTTTCAGGCGTTCGGAAGCAATTTGATCCATATGCACTTTCTGGACGGTGACCCCTGGCTGCACAACATCTGGGGCGACGGAAACACATCCCTGTCCCGTCAGATCGAGATCATGCAAAACCATAATTTTGGCGGATATTTGGTGCAGGAAGTCGCCGATGAGCATTATTTTTCGGATCCCTTTGAGGCGGATCGCAGAAACTTTCAAATCCTGCGAAGATTTTTGGAGGATTGACACAACCGTATTTTTCAGCGTCAGCTGATGAATAAATAATTAAAAGGAACAGGTGAAAAACATGAAGAACATGAAGAGAGTCCTTGCAGCCGTTCTGGCCCTGCTGATGATCGCGAGCTTGGCTGCCTGCGGCAAAAAGAACGAAGACAACTCCAAAGGCGAAGACAAATCCCTGCAGCGCGTCCTGGACGCCGGTAAGCTGAGCATCGGCGCCGAGGGCAACTGGATCCCCTATGTCTATAATGATGAAGGCACCGGCACCCTTACCGGCTTCGAGGTCGAGGTCGCACAGGAGATCGCCAAGCGTCTGGGTGTTACCGCCGATTTCAACATCTCCGATAGCTGGGATCCCGTTATGGCCGGTCTGGACGCCGCCCGCTACGATGTGGTTATCTGCGGCGTAAACCCCAAGCCCGAGCGTCAGGAGAAGTACGCCGTGTCCGCCTCCTATGCAGAGAATCCCTTCTGCCTGGTGGTGAACGGTGACAACGAGGAGATCAAGTCTTTCGATGATCTGAAGGGTAAGCTTTGCGCCAACTCCCCCTCCTCCACCGCCGGTCAGATTGCTCAGAGCTACGGTGCCACCACCGCTGACACCGACCTCACCGGCGCTATGGATATGCTGAACACCAAGCGCGTGGATGGACATGTCAACAATGTCGCCGCCGTGGATGAGTACATGAAGAGCCGTCCCGATGTCAATGTGAAGATCGCTGCCATCTATGAGCCCGCTGCCGATCAGAAATACATGGTCGAGTCCGCTGCCATGTTCCGCAAGGACGATCAGGCTCTGTGCGATAAGGTCTCCGAGATCATCAACGAGATGATCAAGGACAAGACCCTCTACAACCTGACGGTGAAGTACTTCGGTCAGACCGTTGCTGACAGCGTCAGCCTGTATAAGTAAGCTTTAAGGCCACTATTCAAGGGGACGCCGCCTTCGGCGGCGTCCCCTCCTCTTAAAAAGGAGAAGCCCCTATGGAACTATTTCTTGAGTCCTTCTGGCCCATGTTTCGGGCCGGCTTGACGGTTTCTGTACCGCTGATGCTGGTTTCCTTTGCGCTGGGCCTCGTACTGGCATTCATCATTGCACTGATGCGGATGTCCAAGGTGCCGCCCCTAAAGGGCATTGCATGGTTCATCGTCTGGGTCATCCGTGGCACACCTCTGCTGGTACAGATCTTCGTAATATTCTTTGGACTGCCGTCTATCGGCGTCGTTCTCAAGCCTATTCCCTCCGCTATCATCGCCCTGGTCGTCAGCCAAGGTGCTTACAACTCTGAGGTGATTCGCGCCGCACTGACCTCCATTCCCAAGGGACAGTTCGAGGCCTGCAAGGCGCTGGGCATGAATAAGATCCAGACCATGAAGGATGTCATCATCCCGCAGGCGGCGCTGGTGGCGGTGCCCTCTCTCGGCAACTCCTTCATCAGCTTGCTGAAGGATACCTCTCTGGTGGCGTCCATCACCGTGCCGGAGATACTCATGACCTCCAAGAGCATCATTGCCGTTCGCTTTCAGCCCATGCTGCTGTACTGTGAGGCTGCACTGATTTACCTGATCTTCAGCACCATCCTGACTTGGCTGCAGGGCAAGCTGGAGAAGAAGCTGGGCAAACATCTGGTGGCTACCAGGACTTGATGTGAAGGGCGGGCATATTATATGCTTCATTTGAACATTCGTGGACTGCAGGATCATAGCGGTTGGCAGGCGGCGCAGGTTGCCCTGCCTCGCTATGATGTTGCAGCCATGCAGCAGCGCACGCTGGTGCATCCGAAATGGCTCCATTTCGGCGCAGGCAACATATTTTACGCATTTTTGGCTGCGGCGCAGCAGACCCTGCTGAATACCGGTGCTGCCGACAGCGGCATCGTAGCGGTAGCATCTCACAATTTCCGCGCCGCGGAGGATAAATTTAAGCCCCATGACGGCCTGTCGCTGCTGGTGCGTATGCATGCCGACGGCACCTCCGACAAGGAGGTCATCGGCAGTGTGGCCGGCTGTCTGAAGGCTGACTGGCAGGACGGGGACTGGCATCGCCTGCAGGAAATGTTTCAGGATCCCGCCCTGCAGATGGTGAGCTTTACCATCACGGAAAAGGGCTATGCCCTGCGCGACATGAACGGTCAGCTGCTGCCCGTGGTGCAGGCTGACCTTTCCGCCGGGCCGGACAGACCCCGGCATACGCTGTCCATCGTGGTATCACTGCTGCACAGCCGTTTTTTGGCCGGCGGCACCCCGGTGGCATTGGTGAGCATGGATAACTGTGCGCAAAACGGGAAAAAGCTCCGGGACAGCTGCCTTGCCATTGCAGCGGCGTGGGCAGAGCACGGCTTCGTTTCCGATGCGTTCCTCCGGTGGATCAGCGATGAGAAAACGGTCAGCTTCCCGTGGACTATGATCGATAAGATTACACCGTACCCCTCTGAAAAGGTGGCACGGGAACTAACGGACTGCGGCGTGGCGGACATGACCATCTCCACCAGCGCCACAGGCTCTATCTCCGCGCCCTTTGTGAACGCAGAGGTCACGGAATATCTGGTGGTGGAGGACGCCTTCCCCAACGGACGGCCTCCTTTAGAGCAGGCGGGCGTATATTTTACCGATCGCCTCACCGTAGAGCGCTCCGAAAAGATGAAGGTGGGTACCTGCCTCAACCCGCTGCACACAGCACTGGCAATCTTCGGCTGTCTGCTGGGATACCGGACCATTGCCGCTGAGATGCAGGATCCGGAGCTGACAGCTCTTGTAAGAGGCATTGCCGCCGAGAGCCTTCCGGTGGTGGAGGACCCCGGCATCATTCGCCCCGAAGCCTTCATTCGGCAGGTGCTGACAGAGCGCTTCCCCAACCCGGCGATCCCGGATACGCCCCAGCGCATTGCCACCGACAGCTCCCAGAAGATCCCCGTGCGATACGGCGGCACACTGCAGCGCTATAAAACCCGGGGTCTTCCCATGGCGGAGCTGCGGTATATTCCGCTGGTTTTTGCCGGCTGGTGCCGGTACCTGTTGGCGGTGGACGACGCAGGCCGCCCCATGGAACTCAGCCCTGACCCGCTGCTGGCGCAGCTTCGGCCGCTGCTGGCGGACATCACTTGGAACGACCCCTCCTCACTCGGAGACCGGCTCAAGACTATTTTGGCCAAGGATTCCATCTTCGACGTAAACCTATACGAGGTCGGATTGGGTCAACCGGTGGAGGACGCATTCCGCTCCATGCTGGAGGGGCCGGGTGCGGTGAGAAACACATTGAAACGACTAATGAGAGAGAAAAACTAAGGAGCAGGCAGCCATGAAAATGACATTTCGCTGGTATGGCAGTCAAATGGACCCCATACCGCTGCGCTATATAAAACAGATACCCAACATGAGCGGCGTTGTCAGCTCCTTGATGGATATTCCCGCCGGAGAGCCCTGGCCCGCAGAGCGGATTCGTGCGCTGAAGCAGGAGGCCAATGACGCCGGCCTTGCGCTGGAGGTCATTGAGAGTGTAAATGTACACGAGGACATCAAATTAGGTCTCCCCAGCAGAGATGAATACATTGAAAACTATCGCCGGACCGTGGCACGACTGGGTCAGGCCGGTGTGAAGGTCATCTGCTATAACTTCATGCCGGTGTTTGACTGGACCCGCACGGATCTCTTTAAGCCCCGGGCGGATGGCGCAACGGTTCTGGCCTACGATCAGTCCGTTGTGGACCGTATCACGGACCCGCAGGCCTTTGCCGATCAGATCCAGCAGGGGGCGGGGAAGTTTGAGATGGCCGGCTGGGAGCCGGAGCGGATGGCGGAGCTGAAAACGCTTTTCGCCCAGTATGCCAGCGTATCCCATGAGGACCTATTCAGCAACCTCCGTTACTTCCTGCAGGGGGTGATCCCCGTATGTGAGCAGTACGATGTAAAGCTCGCCATTCATCCGGACGATCCGCCTTGGGATATTTTCGGCCTGCCCCGGATTTGCAACAATGCGGAAAATGTGCGGCGGATCCTGTCTCTGGTGGACAGCCCCTGCAACGGCCTGACTATGTGCTCGGGCTCTATGGGGTCCGATCCCCACAACAACATCCCCGCCATGGTACGGGAGTTCGGCGCGCAGGGCCGCATCCACTTTGCCCATGTGCGCAACATCAGGTTCACTGGGCCCGGGCAATTTGAGGAGGCCGCCCATTTCTCCACAGACGGCAGTCTGGATCTGTATGAGATCATGAAGGCGCTTTACGAGGTGGGCTTTGACGGATATATCCGCCCCGACCACGGGCGCATGATCTGGGACGAACAGGGTCGGGCCGGCTACGGCCTGTATGACCGGGCCCTGGGTGCGGTGTACCTTTCCGGTCTGTGGGAAGCCCTGGACAAGGGCTGCAAGCGGTCTTGAATCCGGAGTCCCGTGGATACCACACAGTAAATAGGAGGATATGGATATGCATCCTGTTTTGAAAAGGATCTCCGACATCGGCATCGTGCCGGTGATCGCCATTGATGATGCAAAGAAGGCTGTCCCTCTCGCTAAGGCGTTGGTGGCCGGCGGTCTGCCGGTGGCGGAGGTCACATTCCGCACGGCCGCCGGTGAGGAGGCCATCCGCACGATCAGCCGCGAGGTACCGGAAATGCTGGTGGGCGCCGGAACGGTTTTGACCCGCGAGCAGCTAGACCGTGCGCTGGCCGCCGGCGCGCAGTTTATCGTCAGCCCCGGCTTCAATCCGGACACCGTGACCTATGGCCTGTCTAAGGGGGCACTGATGATTCCCGGCACGGCCACCCCTGGCGAGATGGAGCAGGCCATGGCACTGGGCCTGGAGGTGGTTAAATTCTTCCCGGCGGAGCAGAATGGCGGCGTTGCCAAGCTCAAGGCGCTGGCAGGTCCCTACAAGACGCTGAAATGGATGCCCACCGGCGGCGTAAACGCCAAGAATCTGACAGACTATCTTAGCTTCGACCAGATTGTCGCCTGCGGCGGCACCTGGATGGTCAAGGGTGAGCTTTTGCAGCGGGAGGACTGGGACGAGGTTACACGCCTGAGCCGCCAGGCTGTCCACACGATGCTGGACTTTTCGCTGGATCACATTGGCATCAACTGCCAGAATGAGGGGGAGGCAGCGCATCTGGCACAGACGCTGTGCGCCATGTTCGGCTTCCCCTACCGGGAGGGAAATTCCTCGGTGCAGGCGCTCCACGCCGTGGAGTGTACCAAGACGCCGGGACGCGGCGAGAAGGGACACATCGCCATTGCCACCGGCAATGTGGACAGAGCGGTGTACCACCTGAGCCTGTCCGGCGTCCGGTGTTTGCCCGAGACCCGTAAGACGGATGCCAAGGGCAATACAACAGCCATCTATATCGACGGCGACTTTGGCGGATTTGCTATTCATCTGCTGCGGAAGTGAGGAGGAACTGACTATGAGCAAGCGTATCGTTACATTCGGTGAGATCATGCTGCGGTTGGCGCCTAACGGGTACTATCGCTTTTTTCAGAACGATCAGCTGCAGGCTACCTTCGGCGGCGGCGAGGCCAATGTGGCCGTATCTCTTGCCAACTACGGCATGGACGCGGCATTTGTGACCAAGCTGCCGGCTCACGCCATAGGACAGGGCGCAGTCAACGCCCTGCGGGGCTTGGGCGTGGACACCGGCTCCATCGTGCGCGGCGGCGACCGCATCGGTATTTATTATCTGGAAAAGGGTGCCTCCCAGCGCGGCAGCGTTTGTATCTATGACCGCGCCCACTCTGCCATTCAGGAGGCGCAGCCTACAGATTTTGACTGGGACGCCATCTTCGAGGGCGCGGATTGGTTTCACTTTACCGGCATTACCCCGGCTTTAGGGCCGAATCTGGTGGAGATCTGCAAGGAGGCCTGCATCAGCGCCAAAAAGCGGGGCGTCAAAATCTCCTGCGATCTGAACTACCGCGGCAAGCTGTGGACCCGTGAGCAGGCACGCGCCGCCATGACCGAGCTGTGCCGCTATGTGGATGTGTGTATCTCCAACGAGGAGGACGCCAAGGACGTGTTCGGCATCGAGGCGGAGAACACGGATATCTACGGCGGCAAGCTGAACAAGGAGGGCTATAAGTCCGTTGCCAAGCAGTTGGCGGATCGGTTCGGCTTTGAGAAGGTCGCCATTACGCTGCGCACCTCCGTTTCCGCCAGCGACAACGATTGGGCGGGGATGCTCTACGATGGAGAGGATTATTTCTTCTCCAAGGAGTACCACCTGCACATCGTGGACCGTGTAGGCGGCGGTGACAGCTTCGGCGGTGGCCTGATTTACGCCCTTCTCAGCGGAAAGAGCAGCCGGGAGGCCATCGAGTTTGCCGTGGCGGCCTCGGCGCTGAAGCACTCCGTTGAGGGCGACTTCAACCGTGTTACCGTGACAGAAGTAGAAAAGCTCTGCGGCGGCGACGGCTCTGGCCGCGTGCAGCGGTAAAGCCCTTTCCCCGAGCATAGCCCCTGCTCTTACAGAGTCGAGGCACCGACATCCTCCGGGCGTATTCCCCCAAGAAAAAGCGCCCCCAAGACCGGCGACACTGGCAACATCATCGTTTGGGTCCTGGCCGCTTCCTTCACCGTGGCGATGATCCCCGTGACCGTCACCCTGAAGCGTAAGAGCCGCTGAAACCCATGCGGAACCCACGCAGGCCCGTCCAACTGTCTATGACGGCTCCCGCTGCGCTCCCCACGGCATAAAAGAGGAGACCCCGGACGAGGAATATAGCCCCCTTAGTGCAGACACTCGAAAAATCGAGGCTGCGCTAAGGGGGCTTTTTATGGGACGCCGCGTTTAGTCGGCTTCCCTGAAAATATACCTCACAAGCGGAGGGGCACGCATCCGCTTTCTGCTTATGTGCTAGGATTCGCCTGCAAACCAAAGGCAAAACGCCCATTTGTTCACAATTTGTTTACATTTTCTCTTGCATTTGTCCTCACTTTTGAGGACAGACGGTGCCCCGGTTTTTTGCTATAATTATATAACCTAAAAGGAGGCGTTTGCTGCATCGAAAAGCGGCGTCCTCTGTGGTCGGCAAAAAAGTAAGGTTTATACCCAAACTCAAAATGCGCAGAAAAACCTTCGAGGTCATTTTAAGGGAGGAAATGTTAGTATGATAAAAACGAACACGCGGAGGCGCGTCGTCAGCGTCCTGTTGGCGCTTGTGATGCTGGTCTCACTGATGCCGAGTCTGGTGGTTCCCGCCCATGCCTTTTGGGACGACTACGACGACGGATTCCAGTGCCCTAACTGCGATCACTACCATTGGGGTGAGAATATGTGCGACTGCCTGTTCTGCACCATTGATTGCAACTACGAGTGCTGGGTTGAGACCCATTGTAACGACTGCGGTGTGTGCTTTGGAGACACGCCCTACTGGTGCGAGGAGTGCTACAAGTGCGCGGAGTGCATGGAGGATACGCACTGCTCCACCTGCGCCAAGTGCTACATCGGCGAGGATGACCAGCTGTGCGGCGAATGCCATAAGGGCCCCTGCTGCTCCATAACCATCTGCGACTCCTGCGGCTTCTGCGACGACTGTGCAAACGATGACAGCGACCCGATGCACTGCTCGCTGTGCAACAGCTGCTTCGGTGCGGTGGACGAGTGCGTGGATGACGATGATACCGGCGTCATCCACTGCGTCGATTGCCACACGGCCTGCGAGCAGTGTGAGGAATGCCTGCTGAACCAGGAGTCCTGCGAGGACTGCGGCCTGTGCCTGGAGTGCTGCCGGGATAACTCCGAGGGCGGCGGCTGCCCGGACGGCGAGACCTGCGTGGAAAGCGCCGAGTGGGACGAGCACATCTGCCAGGGCTGCGACGGCTGGGTCGCGGATAAGGAGGACGAGGACGAGTTCTGCGAAACCTGCGAGCTGTGCAAGGAGTGCTGCGAGGGCAACTCCGACTGCTCCGAGGGGATGTGCGCAATGGACACGGACTATGCGGATCACTTCTGCGAGGACTGCGGCCTGTGCTTCCACGACAGCGATCCCTGCGAGGACGACTGCGATCAGCGCTGCAAGGACTGCTGCCGGGACGCCGTGAGAGCTATGGGCTGCGAGCATGACGACTGGTGCTTCAGCGACCTTGAGTTTGAAGACCATCTGAAGGCGGAGCATTCCGGCGCCGGGCATACCCACATAGCCTCCGCCACCTGGGAGGCCGACGGGTCGCGGCACTGGCACCCCTGCCGCTATTGCGACGACAAAAAGCTGAATGCCGCCAACCATGAATTTGACGCCAAGGGCGTGTGCAAGGTCTGCGGCTACATCAGCGGCAGCTCCATCGTCATCACCCGCCAGCCGAGGGATGTCAAGTGCAAGACCTCTATCTACGATGATTATAAGGAAGAGCCGGAAAACGGCCTGCTGTACTATGAAAATAACCCGGTCACCTTCTCTGTCATGGCAAGAAGCCTGAAGGGCGACGAGCTGACCTATCAGTGGTATCGGAAGAATAATGAGAATCCCACGGCGGCGCCCCGCAAGCTGACGGAGGATGGGTACTACAAGGGTGTGACGACCTCCACACTGAAAATGCCGGTTTCCACCCAGGCCTGCCAGGAGGACTACTCCTACTTCTGCGTCATCGGCAGAAAGGGCGACGCTTCGGACATCCTGAAAACGGCGGAGGCAAAGCTGACGGCCACCCATGCCTACAGCCATAAGCAGGCGGGCGAGATCGTTTACACGGACGACGGCGAAAAAACGCCGGAATACAAGGTCACTTGGGTCGATAAGAATGGGGTTACCCATAACGGTGTCGTGGGCGGCGTTCGCAAAAGCGACGGCCACAGGCTCCCGTGCCTGTTTGAAGCAGGCGAATACGAAGCACATTATATGACCACCGGCTCCAAGGAGCGCATCTTCCCGCATAAATTTGCGTTTGACAGAAGCTATGACGCAGTGGGCGGCGGCAAGGTCGATGTGCTCTACTGCACCGTCTGCGACTATCCCCTTTATGTGAAGAGCCATGTCCATGAGTACGGCTGGGGCTGGGACTGCACCGGCTTCGAGGATATCTATCACTATACCTTCAACATCGGCGGCTCGACCAAGACGGTGGAGCAGCTCATCAACGAGTCCGACTATGCCCACCCCGAAAAGTGCATGGTTCCCGGCTGCGAGGAGTTCATCATGGTTCCCCATAGCTGGGGCCGCTGGAATGTGGTTCTGTGTCCCGATACCACAGGTGGCAAAGGCGGCATGGAGGCTGTATGCAGCATTTGCGAGTACACAAAGACGAAAATTGATAAGAACAATGACAGCGCAGGAGCCGATCATTGGACGAAGGACACCGCGCTGGTGACGGTGAAAAACGGCCGGGCAACCCGCATGATCGTCAAGCCCGGCGACAAGATCCGCCTTTATCCCGAGGAGAGATCCGGTCAGAAAGCCATCGGCTGGAAGGTGGAGTATCTCCGCGAATACAACGAGTACGACATCATCAGCGGTACGGGATTGCCTGATCATAAGCAGTGGAATACCAGCCAGGCCAAGACTCTGTTCAAGCTGGTGACCGACGGCTCCGCCCTTGAGTGGGGCTGCACGATTCCGGAGTTCACCGCCATGGGCGCCCCCGGCGGCGGCAGATTCTTCTTTGAGCCGGTCTATGCTGCCTGTGACCACAGCGGCGGCACCACGGTGCTCAATGCGAAGGTACAGGTCTGCGACCGTAAGGGCTACACCGGCGACACCGCCTGCGCGGACTGCGGCTATATCATTGAGGCCGGTTCGGATATCTACCCGCCTGCAAACGCCGGTCATACCGGTACGCTGCAGCCGCTGTACTACTACGGCACAGCCAGCTCGGCCACCACGGACGCAAGCCATGGCGGCAAACGCTATAACGCCAGATCGGGCGATTGCAGACACCGCGCCTATGAGG
>OQVT01000849.1_pt1 | contig 18396 bp, 10 predicted proteins | sample 1691561 | NCBI WGS metagenome assembly OQVT01 (sample SAMN03418260, study PRJEB22391) | human gut metagenome | biome: human-gut; feature: organic feature; material: feces | host: Homo sapiens | place: Tanzania | collected 2013-01 | reverse complement strand
GACGACCGACACGATTGGTTTCATGCGTGGTTGTGTAGAGAGGCTTAAATATCTCCTCGTCAATATTGGAAGTGACTTCCCTATAGAATGTGTTGTGCCATGCGTTTTGATCATCATAAAGGCGACCTTCTCGCTCACACAACAATCCCGAAGGAGAGTTGAACATATCAAATTGCTTGGTTTTTGGACTTTTCTTGAACATAGCTTGAATATTGGTTTGAGACTTCAAAGATACAAAAAAATCTCCAGATTACAAAATGTCAAAGAACGAATATATGTTAAACTTTTAACGAGGACACTTTTTCAAGTGGACTCATATATGAGTATGATAATGATTATTCGACTTGGCTGACTTCCTGTCACTGAGGCTAAGAGAGAAGGGAATTCTGTAATCTCCCTCTGAAATTCTCGAAACTTCTTCTAAATTTCTTTGAATATCTCCGAAAATCTTGTAGAATTTTGAAGTTTTCTACAAGATTTTTAGAGAATATGCAAGACGGGGTTAGCCGAAGTCTAACGCATTGTTAATATTTATTCTAGAATTTATCTTAGCACTTACTTCTTCAAAGTCTTGATGGACTTCACTATAGGATTCTCTCCAATAGTTATCATCTGCCCATCACTTGACAGCAAGCCCACTATTGATTTATTCACTCCATTGTCACTATATGAGATAGTTATCTGATTGTTGAAAATCAGGTAAGTAGCATTGATGGAATATTCATTCACATCTTCATCAAATACTTGTTTGTCGGAATAGCTATAAGCTGTCTCATAAGCTATACAGCCCTTACCATCGAGAGGAATGAAAAGTGTTCCATCTGCTCGGTAAACTCCATAGCTATACACCTTGATTCCTTCATAGCTATGAGGACCAACCTTGACTATGTACTCACCTTCCTCAAACTTATAAAGTTTCTCCCTTTTGGTAAGTTTAGCCTTTACACAACTTTTGGAGACTTTTACATTTATGATACACTTGTCACCAGCAAAAGACAAAGACATCAAGGAATCTGCCTCGTGCTCGGCTCTCTTACATAGATTCCATGAAGCCACACTTTCTTCCGTAGCAGTTTTCTCAGTATATCTAAGTCCATCCATCTGCTGCATTCTTGTCAATATCACCGTATTCGGCTTAGTTTGATCTATAGCAACAGCACTCGGATTATGCGACACACTGGCAACTGATGTCCAGGTTGCATTCTCCAAAATCTTCTTTTGCTCATTTTCTGAATCACCACCAGAACAAGAAACCATGAATAGGGATGCTACAAATATTGCAATGCCCGTAAAAAACATTCTTACATTTTGCATACTATTTCTATTGTTTAAAAGTTATACATCAAAATACACCTTCATACGTTCCATCTGGATAGTAGAACTCTTCACCCAGCTTCTTCGCCAAGTCCTCATAGGTCATCTTGCTACAATTAGGGCAAACACAATGAATATGCTTCCATACCGTATCGCCATTTTTGCAACGAATGTCTGTACGACGTGGGATATAGCGAACAAATGTATTTTTATAATAGCTTTTCATTCCCCATACCTTATCGAAATTATACCCACATATCTCGCAGGTCATATCCCTGTTTTTCTCCAAGTAATCAACCAGTGCGTCTGGCATACGACTCGGTGGAAATTTTCGACAAGCTCGTTTATTGTCAAAAATGCCAAAATACTTATAGTAGTATTCTGCCCATAACTTTTCCAGCTTGGCTGCCAAAGCATCACTCAACACTCTTCCACTATGTCCACCTGTCCAATCAAACTCTGGCATAGCTTCCATTAATTGCTCTGTTGATATATGGGGAGCAACCTCGGTATCGACAATACAGTCACAAAACAAATCAGAGTAATAAACTTTACGACCATTTCCACTCCAATCCTTACCCTTATATGGTTCCGATGTTATCGTACCAGCCATCACAATGCCTGTCTGACCTTCACCAACACGTACCATAAAGAATCGATCGCCATAATGTACATTTTTATAATCCCATATAGACCAATTCATAGACAGGCTATCATCTTGGAATACGTCATCGTCAGTTATAAAAGATATTTCATCCTCATCATGATTTCTCATGCTCTTGATACAATCACGAAACTCCTTTATTTTGAAACTGGAAATCGCAGGATTCCACATTAAAACAACTGTACTCATAACTATTAATTTAAACTTGTTCTATCTCATAGGACATCAGTCCCATTTACTTACTAACTAACCCTATGGTGCAGCCCAAAGCTTCTGCTACATTGCCCAAAATCTTAAGTTGCACATCCATACGTCCATGTTCAAGATTGTTGATTGTGCTTTTAGTCAAGTGGACAGTTTTTGCAAGTTCTTCTACACTGATGCCCTTGCTTATACGCATATCCATAAGTTGCTCACCCAAAACGAAACGATAGATGTTACGATTGCGGTCTTTTGCATTAAGCCCCTGAGGCTCATCCTTTGTAAAAAAAGCAATCTCATAGGCACCAATCTTTAGTGCATGAACTGTGTCACCAAACTCATACCCCTTAGGTTCTGTCGGGAAGCCTTCTGGAGAAGTAACAACCTCTCGAATATCACCACCATGATTACTTTGGATATACTTGGCAAAACGCATAGCGTCGCAATAATATACTTCTATAAACTTATTCAACATAACATTAAAATTTAATCAGCACTTCGGAAATATTCCTCAGTTTCTCTGAATTACAATGCAAAAGTACACTTAGTTAATGCAGTCTTTCTACATTAACAAAAAAAATAAGCAGAAAATCATATAAAAAAGGATTTTCTACTTATTTTTCGAGTAAAAATTACCCTTTTCTGTTACGAACAATACGTTTCCCATCACATTCCATTTTCTCCGCATCGACAAGGTGCGACATGATTTCCTCGGATTCCAGGAAATGCACATTCAGTGCGGATGAGTTCGGAAATTTGTTAAAGAATACATCCTTGCTCATATAGAGTCTGACTAAAGAAACTTCCTTTGCCGAAGAAACTCCATTATAGTATTTTAGAATACTTGGTAATACACGAGGTAACACCTTTATACCCATTCTACCATCATAAAACTCAACTACAGCGATGACATGATGATGTTGCCTGGTATCTACTGCTTGCTTGTTCTGTTCTTTAGTCCCTTTATGAGAAATCGTGAGATGGCGACCATACTTTTGATTGATGGCATTCATGATTTGCTGAAAGACCTGCCCATGAGCACTTGTATCTTCCAATTGATTGACACCTATATAATAATGTATCATCTCGTGAATGATTGTGTCTTCCACCTCTTGCTCCGACAAGTCAATACGGGTATTGACACGTAAGGTGAAATCATACCTTTCAATCTTACCATCCTTTGTTTTTCTTCTTTTATATGTGCAAACACCCAAAAAGGTTTTTGCATCACTCAAACAAATAGGAAGCATGGGGAGTTTACCAGCAAACATCTGCTGGTTAAACTCCTCAAACTTTTGCTCAATGTATGAAACCGTAATGTTCATTATTCTTCCTGATTATTTTCTTCCGGTTGAAAATCAAACACCTTATCCCAGTCAATATTGCAAGGAACATACTTCACTACCTTGCGAACATAGTAGTACAGAATCCACTGAACGATACTTTCGTCCTTATATTCTTTCTTCCCCATATTCTTGTCAAGAATGGTATCTGTACCATGAAGAAGTACCTTTTGGGTATCTCTATCCACGAGGTCGCCCTTCTCGTTTAATTTTCCCTCTGGCTTCGCTTGGCACAATGTAGTAGGGAACAACTCCACCAACATCAAGTCAGCTGTAGCATCACGCTTATTTCTAAGCAACAGATACTTATAAGGTTTGAACACGAATGGGAATTGACTATTGTTCAATGAATAAAGCCCATGGTCTTTTGCCTCATCGAACAGAACTTCTGTATCCTTTTTCCAATTTCCGTTTTCATCACGCTCTATATAACGAGAAGCTGTACTTTCTTTCAAGCTTCTTGACTCACAAGGGCAGTCATCACAAGTATAATATTCAGAGCCAACTTCACCAAAATGCTCTTCAAGGTCGCCTGAGTATAACAAGCAAAGCACATCTTTAGGGTCTATTCCATCAAGGATGCCAGCCAAGTCGGATGTCGCAACCTTCTTCTTTTTCCCTTGCTCCAAAGCAAACATCACAGGGTTGATATTCTGTTGAGTCAAGAGGACAGGCCAATAGAATGGAGCATTGTTCCATCCCACATTTTCGCCAGTGGCAGGATCCACACACTTTTTGCCCTCCTGTCTCAGAAGCATGACAACAGGAACATCAATGGCTATTTCACGTGAAGGTCTGCTATCTGTACGACCATCAGCAGGAGCATCAATGTAACCACCATTGGCTCTGAGTCGATTCATATTACGACCAGTACGCTGCAAGACCAAGACCTTACCACCAGATTTACTGGTACAATACTCCAGCGCACAAAGCATCTCCTTAATGTCGTTCTTGCGTTCAAGATTGCGAATGCTATCTGAATCCTTATAAACAAAGGTTGTCTCTATCAACGACAAGATCTCCTTGATGGTATCGGCATCCATCTCAAAGAACCCATTCTCATCCTTTTCATCGAAGTGAGGGGAAGTCTCTATCATGGCATCAATCTTTGCGATTGTCTTCTTAATGGCAGTATTGCTACCAGTCCAGAATCCTGCAGGTACGACACGCATCTGTTTCTTCAACGTCAAGGCATTCGAAGCTTTAATCTTCTGAGTTGCACAAGGTTTGATATTCTTGTCATATCCTACAAATACGGCATTAACGTCTGTACCTTTGTCTCTTCCTTCCAAGAACCACTCCCTCAATTGATTGTCAAGCTCATTCATGCGAACCAAAATGCGGTAAATGGTAGACGTGGTATGAAGTCGGGTGACAGCCATGTCCTCCTTTGAACGTGCTCCATACATTCGTGCATGCTGCAACACGGTATCTTGCTGGAAGTTCTTTGGATTACGACCATAGAAGAAACAGAGCATATTCTTGATGGTAATACCTCTATCAAGGATGTTACCACCAATAAAGATGTTGGCTGCTGTATCTAACTGCAACTCGCCAGTTTCCTCATCCAACAGAGACTCCACCTGTTCGTCGGAGTTCACTATCTGGACATGATAGTTGTTCTTCTTTGGATTGAAGATATTACGTATCTCATCCAAGACATCGTCCTTTGGAGGCAGTTCTACGGAAATAAGACCTTCGTCACGTCCTTTCTTGTTGGACTCGGCAAAATCCTCATAGATGGCATCTATCGCCGACCATATTCTCTGGTCAGACTGGTCTTCCTCAACAATCGCATTCTTGAAGGAATCAATCAATCGATTGATGACACGGCTCTGCCAATCATGATTTCTCTTATCCAACTCCACATGAATCAAGGCACTCGTCTTATAATCACGTTTGTTCACCTCTTTTTCTTGAATCCTACGTACAGCCGTTGCCATAAAATAAGAAATGAGAGCATAGGTCAAACCATAAATATTGGCAGAAGAGACTGCACTATTCAAGTATCTCTTGTCCTCATGTCCCAGTACATCAATACATTTCTGGTCTATCTGATGATAGAGGTGACTATACATAGAATCAGGATTCTGAGACTCCTCAAAATATTGCTGTCCACCGATATATGCTGCATGAACAGGCACGATACTTGTGAAACGTGGCTTGAAAGGCTTTACCACATTTCCATTCAGATTCAATTCTCCTTGTGGCTGCAAATAGAGACAATAAGGGGTTGCAGTAACCTGGAGATAACGGCAATACTCTGGTATCTTGCGGAAGTCATCAATCTGCTGGCTAATCTTTGCCATTTCTGTCTCTGCATCCTGAGCAATCGGATTTCCATCTTCATCCTTTAAAGCCTGCAACTTGACAGAGCGATAGTTGCGACTGGCAAAGTCTGCCTCGTCATCAACAATGAGCACTTTTTTCTTTTGCAAGAAAGTACAGTTCTTAGAGAACATATCTATCAAGTGACTCATATTGGTAGCCTGCTTCTTACATACAATAACCGTCTTGCAGCCCTCCACCTTCGCTTGCTTCAGGTTGTTCCAAACCTTCATAATGTCATAGATGTTGATGGTGGACTTCTGATTCAAGTTGTCAGATGCCTTAAAGAAGCGATAGTCCTTCTTCATACGCATGATGGTCTGCTGCGCCAAAGGCTTTGTTCCCTTTGTGAAAACAATCGTGATGTCAATGCCCTTATCAAAAGCCAAGCCGATGATGTCCTCAAAGGTATCTGTCTTGCCACATTGGATTTTGCCAAGCAACAATCCTGGTTCCTCTGCGTGTTCGCCGTCTTCCAACAACTGACTTACCGTATCCTTGATACATTTAATCTTTTCCTCTGGCATCTTACCATAAGGATAATGCGCTACCAATGTATCATAGATTGGTGTGTCTGAGTTAGAAACTACAGCCTTTGCATTCTCGGCATCCTTCAACTCTTGATGTTGTTTTTCCATCCAAGAAGGAATGGGAACACCAATTACTTCAAGAGTTTTTATGGCAGCTTCACACTCCACTAATGTCTTATAAATAACCTGTTCCATATTGTTATGTTTTTAAATTCCGTCATATTTATCTTCTATCATGTATATCCTCAGCTGCCATCTTTACCTGCAAATCATCAGGAAGCTCGTAAGGTTTTACACCTGCCCTTGCTGCATCACGCCCTGCCATTTCCAAATCTGTGATAGAATAAGCGGTAACATACAGATACAAGGCAACAACGACCTTGATAGCTGCATCAACCTCTGCATCAGATGAACAAGGAGCATTATGAGCCTCGTCATTTCTCCAATCTCGGAGCATTTGCAGATAAGAAGAGAATTTCTTACCATCGTCATCCGTGGCATATTTCAGATTCCAAAGGCTCTTGAAGGCATGGATGGCATCTGCCAAAGTTGGATTCTTTCCATCTTTTCCAGACACCTCGTCATCATTGATGAGATAATACAGCTTCTTCAAGAAAGCCTCATATTTCTGTACCAACAAATTGAAGAATGAGAACTTAACCACAGATGTGATATTTGGATTAGCATAGAGATTGTTCAATGCCTCTCTGAGTAAGGTGTCAATACCATCCAACTTAGGGATGCTGACCGTATTCAAGATGAAGAAGAGGTTGTCAACAATTTCTGGCAAACTTCTCATCTTACTGCATACGCCTGCAAACTCAGCCTCCATAGCAGCTATCAACTTTTCCTTCAAGACCGCCTCGTCATAGACAAAGCTTGATGTTGCTGCAGCCTGTCTTGCCACTGCTTCCACAAACTTTCCTATCAATGTCAAGGCAAAGCCCTTCTCCTTGTCAAGTATTTCCTTGAAGTTGAGATACTTGTCTATCTGGTCTACGATGGTGGCATCAAACTTTTCCTTGCAGATATTGATCATTACATCGTAAGAGTTACCGGCACGAGCGGCATCCACCACCTCTGGGTCTTTGAGCAATTCCTCCCAAATTTGCTTGATAATCTTGTCATTTTCATTCAAGATGGTGGCAAATGGACTGTTCACCATGTCCAATAACTCAGCCACGGTCTTCTTCTCATCCTCCATCTTGCAGCCAACCTCGCCAATACGAGTAGCTTTCAACTCTGTAGGAGTATCTTCCAGTTCGATGACACCATCAAATGACAATTGTATTCTCAACTTATCCAAGTCTATCATGCCCATCAATTCCATAGGCAATGTCTCTTTGGTATAAGGCAAGAACTTATAGAATACCTTGCAGAACACATAGAATTTCTCCAGCTCTGGGTCTGTGAAGTCCATCAGTTGCGCCAAGAAGCCATACTGACGTACGAAACGATTCACCTCCTTGCGATATCTGTCCTTGTCTTCATCCGACAATGGTTCTACTCTTTCTCTTACTATTTTAAGCAAAATGGAAGGCACGCCACTTACCTTGTCCTTGTCCACCATCTTAGAGCAGACTTCATTCATCTCGTCTTCATTGAACAGATTCCAGTTCTCCACAGATTCCTTCAATGTATAGACACGTTGAGTATCAACATCGCCAGTAAGGGTGGTTGTCGTGTAGTATTGGTTGAAAGCCTTGCGTACCGAGTCTGCATCATTGCGGAAGTCCACAACAAGCGTGTCTTCCTTATATGACCAATAGGTACGATTCAAGCGTGAAAGCGTCTGAATGCACTGGATGCCGCCCAAGCTTCTATCTACAAACATGGTATGCAACAACTTTTGGTCAAAACCTGTCTGGAACTTCTCGGCGACAATCAGAATTTTATAATCATCCTCCTTGAATTTCTCAGCGATGTCATTATCCGTCACACCATCATCATTCATATTTGCCTCTGTACACTTGTTGCCATTGCTATCAATGACCTCACCAGAGAAGGCTACCAGTGTCTTGATGGCTCCATTATACTCCGTCTGGATAATTCGGTCGATGATCTGCTTATAGTCGGCAGCAGATTGACGTGAGTCACACACCACCATAGCCTTGGCATGATGGTTGATTTTGTTGATGGTGAACTTCATAAACTGGTCAACTATCATGCTTGCCTTTCTGAGTTTGATATATTTATTCTTGCCCAGCCACTCACCAATCACCTTCAAGGCTTTTTTCTTCTCGAAAAGTTTGTCTTTGTCTTCGGTTGGATTCTTCTCTATCAGCTCAAACTTTGTCTTGTAGCTGACATAGTTCTGCGTAACATCAAGGATAAACTTCTCGTCGATGGCTTGCTTCATAGAATACAAGTCATGTGGCATCTTGCCGTCCTTACCATAAAGGGCAAAGGTCTTGTCTTTAGGCGTTGCAGTGAAAGCGAAGTAAGAGATGTACTTCATCATCTTCCTATAGTTCTGCATCTGTGCCATCAGTGCATCCAGAGGACTGTCATATTCTTCTGGGTCATAGTCGCCCAACTTTTCCAAGTCCTCCTTAGTAGAGAGTGCATTTACCAAATCCTTTGCAGCCTCATTACCAACAGCCGTGTGAGCTTCGTCCACAATGATGGCATATTTCTTCGACTTCTCGTGCTTCAAGTAGTCAAGAGCATACGCAAACTTCTGCACAGTAGAGATGATAATGCGGTTCTCTCCATTCAAGGCATCTGCCAATTTCTTGGAGCCTTTACGAATGTCCTTCACCGTACCAGCCGTTACCTCAAAGTTCACTACGTCCTCTGCCATATTGCGGTTGAGCACAATGCGGTCAGTTACCATAATGATGCTGTCAAATACGGCTGTACCATCTGCATTTGTCATATTGGCAAGTTGATGTGCCAGCCAAGCCATCGTCTTGGTTTTTCCACTTCCTGCAGAATGCTGTATCAAATAGTTGTTGCCTGGTCCTTCCTCACTCACCAATCCACGAAGTCTTCTTACGGCACGAAGCTGATGGAATCGAGGGAAGATGACCACGATGCGTTTCTTTTGCTCCTTGGTCACCTTATCCTCATAACATTCCTCGTAACGTTTGATGAAATTTTCCAAGAGGTCGAGAATGGAATCCGCCTGAAGAATACTCTGCCACATATAGGCTGTAGGATATTCTCCTTCAATTGGTGGATTAACTGCCTCTCTGTTAAAAGGCAGGAATGTTGTCTCCTCGCCATTCAGTTTGGTGGTCATGAAGGCATATTGGTTGTCCATCACAAAATGAACCAGACAATTGCGCAGCATGCGGTTCTGAGCATTGCGATGGTGCTGATATTGCCAAATTCCATTGGTATAGTTCTGCCCTGAGCCTTCGTTCTTTAGTTCAAAAGTAAACAAAGGAATACCATTGAGCAAGATGCACATATCCAGTTCATTACCACTGTCAGCACCTGTAGAATAACGCATCTGTCGAACCACACTCAACTGATTGGCACGATAAAGGCGATAATTATCCGTTCCTTCGCCTTCCAAGACTGGCTTAAACTGACAGAATTTTACCTTAGCTCCACTAATGGTAAAACCCTTTCTCATGATGGTCAAGATACTTTCTCCACGATCCAGTCGCTTGTTATATTCACGAACAACCGTTGCCACCTCTTGACCAGGGAAATGCTTCGATAGTTTTGCCCACACAATGGGTTGCTGGCGCAAAAACAGCTCCAACATCTCTCTATCGCACAATGCTTCTATGTCAAATTGTGCACTGTTTCTTTGATTGTAGAGGTCGCTACCAGCAAGGTAACTTGCGATATGCTCCTCAAATGTCGTTTCATTCAAAAGATTATCCATATCTTGTCACTTTTAAATTGTTCAACTTATAGTTCCACGTTAGCAAACTTTTCGCTTGCCTGTCACAACTTCCGTGATGAGACTCTGCTTATATTCTTGCAACAAGGCTACTTGATGCTGTGCTTTGGAAATAGATGAGTCGAACATCTTACTTTTTTCTCTTGCATAAGTAATAATAACCTCTTGCTCTTTTAATGTTGGAATAGGGATGTACATCATCTGATATTTTTCTGCACCAATATTTTGAATAGTAGATTGGATAAACACACTGCTTTTCCAGCACTCATAAGCACTACTTTGAGTATAGTAATATAAAAACTTTGGTTTCATTTGCTTTCTATTGCATGATGCCTTTATCAAATATCCTGCATAGCAAGCTTTTATATCACTATTAAACAAGAATGTCTTACCTACGGTAGCTCCACTCCTTGCAAATAACACATCGCCCTTTTCCAACAAATAATCTTTTGCCTTTTCATCCTCTAAAGATTTAAATGTTTCTGGACGTAATTCACCATTTGCAGTTATGTCAGTTATTCTTATATACCTTGGATAAGAAGTATCATCAGACTCCGCTGGTTCATTTGCTCCATATTGCATTTTTTCTTTTAATACACGCTTCAAATGAACAATTTCCCAGTGTCTTGGCACTTTCCCTATCCATTCCACGCCCGAATCCTTCATTTCTACATTAGGATTTAGTCCTTTCGTAACGGCATGAGTGATGGCACTCTGCTTCAATTCTTGTAGCAGAGCGATTCGCTTTTGTTGGGCGGATATGACTTTGTCTATCTCTCCACATTTCTTGTCAAGGTAATCGACTATGTTCTGCTGCTGTTCTGGTGAGGGGAAAACCACATGGCAGTTCTTTAACAACTCCATACTTACAGCAGGGAATGTTGAAGTTTTTGTAGTTGCCTTACAGTAATCATCAATCACAAAAAGATAGTAGTAGAAATAATCTCGTAACAGCGTAGCTTCCAACGATTTACGAATCCTAAGATTCGTAAATTGTTGATTCGCAAGCGAATCAACAATTATCAGCGCGTGCTCGCCGATGGTCGCAGTTGTGGCGACTATAATAGAATATGTCGGAAACAATCCTGCGCTTTTCACAGCGCCTGGAGTTATGTGTTGGATAGAGTCCGAGAGAATATGCCCGTTTTTTCTGATGTCTTCCATCCTGAACCAAGGAATAGTGCCATCAGTCCAAAAATCCGGATTTGACTTGGATGGTGTGTAGCCATTTTTGATTTCAAAAATGCTCTCCATAGAATCCATCGCCCACTCCTCATCGTTCAGAAACTCGGGGAAGCGGAGCAAAGGCGTATGTTTATTGCTGTCAGCCATTTCAAATCTTCGTTACGGATCAGTTCTTCTCGTATGCGGAAAGTCCGGAAATCTTTTGTCCTCCGGTGATGTGCTTCAGCAGAGGAATCAAATCAGACATTATCGCCGCCTCCTTTCTTGTCCGGTCTTTCCATCCTAATCCCAAAGGCTCGATAAGTTCGCTGAGTTTTTCTCCATCGAAAATCCTACGCTCCACAATTCCGTCCACAAAGTTTTGCAATGAGGCCGCACTCAATCCGTGCTTGTCAGCGATCGCTATTATTTCCTCGGAGAATTTCTTTTCCTTGAAAATTTCATAGCCATTCTTGATCTCCTGCTCTGTCTTACCATTGACACCATCGAGACTATTAATGTAAGCGATGATATCCTCCCTTTCATCAAGAAGATTGGAACTTGAGCTTACCAAACCGATGAGTTGTTCCTTAGTCATCTTTGTCTTCAATGGGGTTCCGGCATATCGTGCGATCAATTCCATTATGTAGTCATAGTCTATCAATGAAGATGCGAAGAGGACAAACTCAAAGTCAAGATCCTCGACCTCTGGAGAAACTGATTCCGATCTTCTTTCCCTCTTCTTCTTTAAACTGCAGGCCAAATCCAGATATGCGCCCCTGAAGGCTCTAAGGTCATCATCCGTAAACCCATAGCTTGCCTGAGGGTCAGAAAATATATTCGTACTCTCTTCGTTTTGACTGATTGCATCGGTATATTGATCCAACTGCGTCTTGTAACGCTGAACTTCCTTAAAATAGTTTACAAAGCCGGCCTTCGCTTCATCGCCTTTCAGATTGGCTACTTCTGAAGCCTTGAATTCAAGACCGTGAGACCTCATATACTGACGCAGATTCACCACTGCATCTTTGTATTTCTTGTTTATGCTTTCCACAGGCTCGACAAGCCATATCTGTCGTGCTCTGTCAGCATCCTTTTTGCCTGAAAAGAGAGCGATGGCAGCATCTACCGCGTTCTGCTGTCCCCTGAAATCCAGTATGTTTCCATACGGCTTGGTGTCATTCAGAATGCGGTTGGTGCGAGAAAAAGCCTGAATCAAACCGTGGTATTTCAGGTTCTTGTCCACATACAATGTGTTCAGATACTTGGAATCAAAACCTGTCAGCAACATATCAACCACAATGGTTATGTCAATCTTGTTCTTGTGAGCATAATCCTTGTTGCTGTACTTCTGGTTTTTGATGCGCTGCTGGACATCCTGATAATACGCATCGAATTCATTCACGCTATGATTCGTGCCATATTGCTTGTTATAACGGTCTATGATCGACTTCAGGGCCTCCTTCTTCTTGTCAGGATCAACTTCATTGTCCATACGCTCTTGATTCAGGTCTTCCTGAATCTGCATGATGTCCTTGTCGCCCTCGGCCGGAGGTGAGAAGACACAGGCTACATTCAAAGGCTCTGTCTCTTCATTATCATTTTGTGCCGCTTTCAATAAGTGGTAATATTCAATGGCATCATTGATGGATGCCGTGGCGAATATCGCGTTGAACCGGCAATTGCTTGTCGCGCTCCGGTGCTTTTTGAGGATCGCTTCCACTACCGCACGCTTACGGGCGTTTTCGTTATTGAAAGTATTGTCATCATCAGGCTTGAAATAGTCGATGTGAAAACGAAGTACATTCCGGTCTTCTATCGCATTAGTAATCGTGTACGAGTGCAACTCCTTTTGGAAAACATCCTTGGTGGTTTTGTACCGAGCCTGCTCTCCTGTCGCTTGTATATAAGTCGCGTTATCGTCAAAAATAGGTGTTCCCGTAAACCCGAACAACTGAGCCTTCGGGAAGAACTCCTTGATGGCCTTATGGTTTTCTCCGAACTGGGAGCGGTGGCATTCATCGAATATAAACACGATCCGCTTGTCTTTCAGAGGCAGCAAGCGTTCTTGATAGTTATTCTTGTTATTCGGATCCAACGCGATTCCGAGTTTTTGGATTGTGGTGACGATAATCTTGTCGGCGTAGTCCTCCGACAACATTCTTCTCACAAGGTTTTCCGTGTTGGTGTTCTCTTCCACACAACCATCCTGGAATTTGTTGAATTCCTCGCGGGTCTGCTTGTCAAGATCCTTCCTGTCCACAACAAACAGACACTTCGCGATTTCAGGATTGTCCTTGAGTAGAGTCGCAGCCTTGAATGATGTCAGAGTCTTGCCACTGCCTGTCGTATGCCAGATGTAGCCATTACCACGATTCTCGTTTATGCAGTCTATGATGGCATTGACAGCATATATCTGGTACGGACGCATTATGAGCAGCTTTTGTTCACTGGCGACCAGAACCATATATTGGCTGATCATTCTCCCAAGCCTGCACTTTGTCAAGACCTCATCGGAGAAGTCCTCCAGATCGGAAATTTTGTTATTCTCCTTGTCAGCCCACTGATATACAGGCAGGAACTGTTCTTCAGCGTTGAAGTTGAAATGCTGGTTGTTGTTATTTGTGAAATAGTATGTCCTGCTTTGATTACTCACAATGAACAACTGCATAAAGCATAGCAGCGAGTTCGTGTAGCCATTACCTGCGTCATTCTTGTAATCCACAATCTGCTGCATAGCTCGCCTAGGGCTTACATCCAGTGTTTTAAGCTCGACTTGAACAATTGGCAAACCGTTTATCAGGATGATCACATCGTAGCGTTGAAAACTGTTACGGGTGTTCATACGAAGTTGGTGGATGACTTCGTACTCGTTCCGGCACCAGTCCTTGATGTTCACAAGCGTGTATTGAAGAGGAGTGCCATCCTGCCTGATGAAGGTGTTGCGCTCTCTCAATCGCTTTGACGATGAAAACACATCCGCATCCGTTATCTCCTCCAGAAGTCGCCCGAATTCGGCATCCGTAAGATGGACTCTGTTCAGTTGCTCGAACTTTGTCCGGAAGTTTTGCTCCATCGTTACACGGTCGCAGATATCCGGACGAAAAGAATACTTCAAGTCTTGTAACTTCTTGATGAAATTATCTTCTATTTGTCTCTCTCTTAGCATAATGGAATAGAACTATGATACTTGTCAATTGTTGGACTCCATATTCAATATTATCTTTATGAGAGCAACTTGCTCTCATTCTTACAAAGGTAAAAAATTATGTTTAATAAACTTGCCTTTAACTATCCGAAATATTCGCAAGTTTTGTGTACATTTGCCGTAACTCAAATATAGATCGCTATGAACAACAGGATTCTGACGTTTGGGGCGTTGGCGGGAACGCTTGCCCTTGGGATGATCTCTTGCTCCGAGAGGGAGACTGAGGTCGCCACTTTTGCTAACACTTACGAGCAGACGCTCGCGCAGAGTGACTCCGCTTCGGTGCAGATAGTTCATTCTGTCGAGTACTACAAGAGCTTCGAGGGCGGTAACGCTTTGAAGAAGAAGATCAACAACTCTATCGTAAAGGCTTGTTTCGGAGAGAAATATGACGGTTTTTCGGTGGAGGAGGCTTCCGATGCCGTGTCGGACACGTTGATGGCCAACTACCAGAGGGAGGCGGGAAGTGTCTACGACGATGCTGTCGCCTACGCCAAGGAGAATGGATTAGACTATGACTATAACTATAGCGCGGCGATGACCTGCAACTGGTACTACACCGTTCAGGGAAAGTTCGCGGAAGGGTTCATGGATCTCCAGACCTACCAGGTGTACAGCGAGAACTACCTTGGCGGAGCCCACGGAATGCATTATCTGATTCCGGACATCATCAACCTGAAGACTGGCGAGATCGTGACGGAAAACGAATTGTTCAAGCCTGGCTATGTCGCTCCGGTAACGGAATTGATCAAGTCCAAGCTTGCGTTGGACAGGGGAGTTGAAGACATTAATGAAAGTGTGATGTTCAGTGAAGGCCTGGTTCCTAATGGACATTGCGGTGTGTCAGGCGCGGGAGTGACTTGGTACTACCAGCCTTACGAGATCGCGAGCTACGCTGAAGGCATCATTGAGGTTACGGTCTTCTGGATTGACTTGAAACCGTATCTCAATCCTGAATTCGTGAAGTTCTAGACGGTCTCCAGCTCGGCCAGATTGCCGGCGATCCAGACAGTGTCACCGGCCTGGAACCTGAAATCGGGTTCCGGGTTGGTGATGAATTCTGAACCCCTGAGCACGCTGATGACCATACAGTGATATTTCCGGAGGTTCGTGCCGCGTAGGGTCTTTCCGGTCAGGAACGATTCCTCGGTAAGTGCCTCAGGCACGATCTTGAAACTATTTCCAGAGTCCTGAATTTCCGGAGCGACGGCGCACGCCATCATATTCCTCAAGGATTCGAGTTGGGCGGATGTGCCGACGGCGAGCATCTGGTCGCCCGGGAACAGCGACACATCACCGGACGGAACGATCATATTCATTGACCCTCTGGTGATTTTGATGATGTTCGCCCCCGTTTCTGCCCTGAAAGGAATATCCTTGAGAGCCTTTCCGGCGTAGGTGGAATTCTGGGAGATGGTAAGCGTCTCTGTGTGAACGTCATAGTCGGCGAGTTTCTGGCTAACGGAAGAAGCGACCGGCTTGCTGCGCCTTTCATTCTCCTCCTTTTCATTGAAGTTTGAAAGGAAACGCATCTCCAGAGCCGAATATTTATGGATGGACCTCCGCGCGAAGAGGGTGAATATTATGCCGGCGAATAAGATGGCCAGAACCGTCCAGCCGGCAAGGTGGAAATATGACGACAGGACGGCGAGCACTATTCCGACTGCGAGGAATGAGCGGGCGAAGATCAGCCCCATGAGTGGCCAGATGTTGCTTGGTTTCTCTTTCAATAGTTTAGGCGCGGACTTGCTGATGGAGCCGGAATGGACTCCGAGACCGAACAGGAAAGGAATCATCACGGCAAGGGTTATTCCCACTTCGATTACCTTATGAATAGTGGAACTCAAATCCGGCAGGAGTTTCTCTACCGCAGGTCTGAGATAAAGCTTTGATCCGATGTAGATCGCTGTCAGTATCACGCCGTAAAGGACAATGCGCGTGAAATATGCATTCAGTAAGGTTTTCCATTCGTTGTGCTCGGCGGCGGTCTGTTTGCCGGAGTCGTTCATCTGGCCGAGCTTGCTGATCCAAGTGGCTGGCAATTTTTTGTTTAACAGATTATAGCACGGATCCGCCAGCTTAATCATAAAAGGTGTCGTGAATGTTGTGATGACGGAAACAGCGATGATCACAGGGTAGATGAAGTCCCTCATCACGCCCAGCGTGCAGCCGACTCCGGCGATGATGAATCCGAACTCTCCGAGCTGCGCGAGGCTGAACCCAGTGTGGACGGCATTGTCCAAACCCTTGCCAGTCAGGATTATACCAGCTCCTGCGAAAATGATGTGGCTGATTATGACGATCACGGAGAGCAGAAGGATCATGACCCAGTGCTCGGCGATCACCGACGGAGCGACCATCATTCCGACAGAGACAAAGAATATGGCTCCGAAAAGGTTCTTGATAGGCTCTACGATGTGGTCAATGTGTTCGCTTTCAGAAGTTTCTGCAAGGATGGACCCCATAACGAAGGCACCGAGTGCGGATGAGAATCCGACCGATGTGGCCAGAGCGACCATCCCGAAGCAGAGGCCGATACTGACAATCAGGAGAATCTCGTCGTTGAGATATTCCTTGGCTTTTTTCAGCAGGGTAGGGATGACGTAGATTCCGACGAGGAACCAAAGAATCAGGAAGAAAACGAGCTTCGCTATATTCATTATCAGCTCCTTGCCTGCGAAGGATTGTGAGACGGCCATTGTCGAGAGCAGCACCATCAACAGGATCGCTATGAGGTCTTCCACCACAAGGGTTCCGAACACGACTCCGGCGTACGGCTTGTTCTTCAAGCCGAGGTCATCGTAGGATTTCAGCACGACCATCGTGGAGGACATCGACAGCAAACCGCCGAGGAAAACGCTTTCCATAAAGCTCCAGGACAGGGCCTGGGCCGTGACAAATCCGATCAGGAACACTCCGATGAACTTCACGGCCGCAGTGACGATGGCGCTTCCGCCGACCTTTAGCAACTTCTTGAAACTGAACTCCAAGCCGAGGCCGAACATCAGGAATATTATGCCGATCTCCGACCATTGGTGGACGGTCGCCTCGCTGGATATTCCCGGAAAGAAGCTGATGTTCGGGCCGATCAAGAAACCGGCGAGGATGTAGCCGATGATTAGCGGTTGTTTGAGTGCCTTGGATATTATCGTGAACACTCCCGCCGAGATAAGGATCACGGCGAGGTCACGCACTATGTTCATTTCTTCTGACATTGCTCGTTCGTTTTTAAATGTCTCATTCGCGGCAATCACCGCTTGCTGAACGACAAATTTACTGAATAGATTGGCTTTTTATCCAAATATTCACGTTTTTTCCGTAAGTTTGCCGTCCGAAACTGAGAGTGATGACCAGACCGTGGCTTAAATTAGTCAAGAGATTCGCAGAGTTTTCCGCGTCGAGCCTTTTGGGGACGATTGTGGACACGGTTGTGCTTTGGGTCTTCTCCAAATGGGTTTTCAGCACGTATTTCGGCCAGTACATCATCTCCCCGGCCATCTCGTTCGAGTGCGCGGCCGTGACCAATTTCGCTGTGGCATATTTCTTTATCTGGAAAGACAGGGTGTCATGTCGGAGCAGAAGGTCGTTCTTCCGACATCTTGGCGGCTACAATCTTTCCTGCATCGGAGCGTTTATGGTCAAGATGGCTTTCCTGCTTCTGATCCAGAGGATGTTCCGATGGAATGTCGTGTGGTGTAACCTGCTGGCACTGTGCGTGTCAGGTGGACTTAACTTCTTTATGAGCGAGAGGGTCGTCTTCCGCAAGAAAAAGGCCTTGCCGTCTC
>OQVT01000845.1_pt1 | contig 18416 bp, 27 predicted proteins | sample 1691561 | NCBI WGS metagenome assembly OQVT01 (sample SAMN03418260, study PRJEB22391) | human gut metagenome | biome: human-gut; feature: organic feature; material: feces | host: Homo sapiens | place: Tanzania | collected 2013-01 | reverse complement strand
GGTTGTCGGGTGGGTCTTGGTCGTACTGCTTGTTAATGTCGCCGATGATGTCGGCTACCGGACTACACAGTTTCAGGACAGGCTGCTGAAGACGGGCGGAAGCAAAAAGGGCTTTCTGAAGTCGCCGAAGCACCTGACCGCCGAGGCGATCAAGGTCCTGAAGGAAGCATGGCACCGGATGTTTTCGGATAATACCGAAAATGTGGTCGTGCTCAATGACGGTATGGAATTCCAGGAGAGCTCCGAGTCCTCGACAGAAATGCAGATAAACGAGAGCGTGAACACGCTTTCAAAGCAGGTCTGCGAGATCTTCGGAGTGCCTGAAGCCCTTCTGGCACGAGACAGCGGACTCGCCACAAAGGAAGATAGAACGAACTTTATCCAGTATTGCATCCAGCCGATACTGGGCGCGATCGAGTGCGCGTTGAACAGAGACCTGCTGCTTGAATCCGAAAAGGGAAAATACAAATTCGTGGCGGATATATCCGAATTCACGAAGGCGGACTTGCTCGAGAGGTATCAGGCGTATGAGATCGCATCGCGGAACGGCTTCCTGCAGATCGATGAGGTTCGATTTAAGGAGAACGAGAAGCCGCTCGGACTCGACTTCGTGAAGCTCGGGCTGCAGGACGTCCTCTACTACCCGAATAAGGGCGGCCTCACATTCATCCCGAACATGAACCAGATCGGAGGCATCGATCTCGCGAGGGAAGACCGGAAGAAGGCCGAGGAAGAAAAGGAATTCCAGAGAAAATTAGCAGAAGCGCAGCTGAAAAAGCAGCTGCAGCAGCAGGAAGGAGGTAGCCAATGAGAATAGAGATTCGGAGCGATTCAGTAGAAATCGACGGATATGTGAACGCAGTCGCCAGGGATTCGCGCCCTATTCGGGATAAGAAGTCCGGCACGAGATTCATCGAGCAGATCGTGCCTAAAGTCTTCACGAGGGCGCTGGAGCGGGCAGACGAAGTAAAACTGCTGCTCAATCACGAGAAAGACCGCGTACTGGGGTCGAGTAAGGATAACCTGGAGCTGCACGAGGACGCGATCGGGCTAAGAGCGCACGCCATCGTCACGGATCCGGAGGTCATCGAGAAGGCCAGAAAGCACGAGCTTCGTGGATGGTCATTCGGTTTCATCCCTAAGGACGTATCTGTAGAGGACGCGGGGAATGGAATCGAGCGGCGTTTCGTCGAGGACATGGATCTGATCGAGGTGTCCATCGTGGACAACCGAAAGCTCCCGGTTTACGAGGGGACATCGATCGAGGCGAGAGCCGAAGACGGAAACGCCACATCGGAGGTGCTGGACACAAGGGCAGAGTATGTCGAGCACGAGCAGAAAAAGCCGGCTGATCTGAGTGACTTCAAGGTAAGAATTCTTGCGCTTGAGCATTAATATTTTAAGAGGAGAAGAGAATGAGAAAGTACATCACAATGAGAAAGCACATCAAGGTAGCAAATGAAATCCAGTTCCGTGCAGAAGAGCTGAAGAGCCTCGAGGAGCAGAGAAACGAGGCCGTGCAGGCCATGAAGGACCTGACATCGGCGGCAGAGACCGAGAATAGAGCATTCAGCGAGGACGAGACAAAGAAGTTCGACGAGCTGGAAGAGACGGTTAAGAACCTCGACGCGTCTATCGAGAGAATGGAGCGCGCAAGAGATCTTAACCTGAACGCCGTTTCTACGAAGAAGAAGGAGCAGCTGACCACCGAGCAGCTCGAGGAGAGAGCGTTTGAGAACTACATCCGCGGCGTTGTCGAGGAGAGAGCAGAGACAAACCTCACAAAGGGCGACAACGGTGCCGTGATCCCGAAGACCATCGCGAAGAAGATCATCCAGAAGGTTCACGAGATCTCCCCGCTTTACAACAAGGCTACGAAGTATAACGTGAAGGGAACACTCGAGATTCCGTACTATCCGGCAGACGGAAACGACATCGCGATGGCATACGCAAGCGAGTTCACAGAGCTTGAGTCTCACTCTGGCAAGTTCGGTTCTGTTGAGCTGACCGGATTCCTCGCAGGCGCTCTCACGAAGGTCGCAAAGAGTCTCATCAACAACAGCGATTTTGACATCGTTTCGTTTGTAGTGAACGAGATGGCAAATACGGTCAGCCGCTGGGTTGAAGGCCAGCTCCTGAACGGTACAGAGAGCAAGGTTACAGGAATGATTTCCGGCATCACTCAGACCGTGACAGCTGCTTCCGCAACCGCGATCACCGCAGATGAGCTGATCGAGCTGCAGGAGTCCATCCCGGATGCATTACAGGGTAACGCGTGCTGGATCATGAGCAGAGCGACCAGATCGGCAATCCGCAAGCTGAAGGACAACGAAGGCAGATACATCCTCAACCAGGACGCAACCACGAAGTGGGGCTACACCCTGTTCGGCAAGCCGGTATATGTATCTGAGAACATGAACGACATGGCAGCAGGCAAGGCGGCAATCGTATATGGCGATCTTTCCGGTCTCGCCGTGAAGCTCTCCGAGGCAATGGAGATTCAGATTCTTCGTGAGAAGTTCGCAACCCAGCACGCTGTCGGCGTAGTTGCATGGACGGAGTTCGACGCGAAGGTCGAGAACGCCCAGAAGCTTGCCAAGCTCGTGATGAAGGCTGCGTGATAAGCATGAAGGTTAAGGCAAAGGTTAGTTTTTCTGGCCTTGTCTCAATGGCAGCAGGCGATACTGCAGTGATCACAGACGATGTGATCCTGCAGGACCTCCTGCAGGCAGGGTACGTGGAAGTCGTAAAGGCGGCCACGAAGGAGGCACCGACAGATGAAAGTAAGCGAGTTAGATCTAAGCGCAGTAAGTAATTACTGCAGAATCATTGAAGAGGACCTCACAGATATCGAGAAGGCCGAACTGGAAGGCCTGAAGAGGGCTGCAATCAAGTATTGCACAGGGTACACAGGACTCACAGAAGCACAGCTCGATGAGCACGAAGACATCACAATCGCCGTGCTCACGCTGATCGGGGACATGTACGACAACCGGCAGATGTATGTTGACAAGGCGCATATTAATCGTACGGCTGACACGATCCTCGGAATGCACTGCGTGAACTGGATCCCGGACGAGGTGATTTCCGATGGCAATTAACGCAGGACGGCTTAAAAAGCATATCGAGATCTGGCGGTATGTGAGCACCGTCAACGACGCCGGATCGGATGTGAACAGGCTCGAAAAGGTCAAAACCGTATTTGGTGAGATCCGTCCGGTCAGAGGCTCGGAGTATACGGAGTATTACAAAGAGCAGCACGAGCTGTCGATAAAGGCCACGCTGCGTTACTGGGCAGGGCTGAAGGCGACAGATGTTCTCGTATACCATGGCCGGCAGTATCTGATCCAGTCCATTATCAATCCGGAGGAGGCGAACTACATTCTCGAAGTCATGTGCGTAGAGAAGAACGAGAAACGGAAACCGGAGGCATGATATGGCGGATAACTTTACGATCGATTTCAAGGGGCTCGACAAAGATCTTGCAACAGTGATCAATAAATATCCGGACGAAACGGAAAAGTTCATGCGGAAAGAAGCGTCAAGGTGGAAAAAGGACTGCAACGATAACGGCTATGGGAAGTACACCGGAGCGACGCAGAAATCGAGATTCAAAAAGAAGGGCGTAGAGAAAAAGATAAAGCCGATATCAAAGTGCTGGAAGACGGTGAAAGAGGAGAATATCTGGCATCAGGTGAACGAGGTACAGATAAAGAACACAAGCAAGATATTCCATCTTCTGGAGAACGGACACGTAAAATGGCTGTTCGGCAAAAACACGGGTGGCTACGTGCCAGGTAAGCACTGGGCAGAAAAAACCCGCGAGGAATGGAGAGACAAGTTCCCTTCGGACGTGAAGGACCATGTCGACGATATGTTGGGGAGGCATAACCTGTGATTGAATTAATTGAATTAAAGGCCGCCTGCAACGGCGTCCTGAGGGCGCTGCGCCCGGAGATGAAGATTTATGGATCCGATACGACCGGAGCGCTCGACAGACCGTCATTCTACACGGAAATAGTTCCGTATAGCACGGTATACCTTACGAAGAACACGGCAAAGCAGAGCTGCGGGTTCAAAATATCGCTGATGGAGGAAACGACGAACGAGGTATTTGAGCTCACATTGCTGGCAGCCATTCGGAGGGCATTCGGGCTGAAGCTCGATGTGGCAGAACGGAAGATCACCATATCAAGCGTCGAGAGTGAGTATACAGGCTCTAAAAACGATGTATTTCAAATTACTATCAAAATGGAATGGTACGACACCATCACAGAGGCCGAGAAGCACGACCTGATGATGGAGGTACAGTATCGTCAAAAGGTTAATGGAGGATAAAAGGACATGGCTAAATTAACATCCCCGGAGGTCAACATTTCTTTTGTTGAGAAGGGCGCATCCGCCATCCAGCGGAGCGAGCATGGAATCGTGGCCCTCGTCGTAAAGGACGCTGTAACAGGCGGCCCATTTACAGTATATTCCGTGGCGGATATTCCTGAGGGCATGACGGACGCGAATAAGAAGTCCGTAAAGGATGCGCTGATCGGTTATCAGGTGGCACCGAAGAAGGTTCTCGTGTATTGTATGAACCCGGCGGCTGAGAAGCTCGAGGCAGAGTACACAAAGATGATGGGATATTTCGGACGCACAAAGTTCGACTGGATGGCGATCCCGACCGTTGAAACAGACGGGAAGACACAGGACGTTGCAAGCTGGATCAAGTCGCTCAGATCAACCGAGAAGCTCATGCGTAAGGTGGTCCTTCCGAACAGCGCGAGTGACAGCGAAGGCGTAGTAAATGTCACATCCAGCCTCTTTACGGCGGACGGAACCGAGATTACGCCGGAAAACTGCTGTGCAAGAGTCGCCGGAATCATTTGCGGAACGCCAATGAGAATCGCTGCGACATACGCGCCTATTCTCGAGGCAGCAGACTGCACGCGCCTCAGCAAGGAGGATGCAGATCAGAAGGTCGGAAACGGAGAGCTCGTATTCATCTGGGATGGCGAGAAGGTGAAGCTCAACAGAGCGGTAAACTCATTCACGACCACAACAGACACGAAGGGCGACAGCTTCAAGAAGATCAAGCTCGTTGAGATCATGGACATGATCTATGAAGACATCAAGAGCACAGCCGAAGACAGCTACATCGGAAAGTATGCGAACAGCTATGATAATAAGTGCTTACTTATTACGGCTATCAATGCATATTTCAACGAGCTGATCCGCACCGGCCTACTGGCTTCCGGAACGTGTGAGATTGATATTGATGCGCAGAGAAATTATCTGCAGAGCCAGGGGGAAAAGGTTGAGGAAATGTCTGATCAGGACATCAAGGAAGCAGAGACAGGCAGCAGAGTATTCCTGATGGCGCACATCAAGATCCTTGACGCAATGGAAGACATCAATCTCGAAATCAATATCTAAGGAGGTACTGATATGAATGGATATACAGCTGATCAGGTGATTAACGGCACCTGGGGAGAGGCGTGGTTCGATGATGATTATATGGCGGAAGTAACCGCCCTCAAGCTCGAGATCAACGCAAAGTACACTGCCGTCACACGTGCGCGCAAGCTCGTAGACGGCCAGAAGCTGACCGGAGTCGAGCCAAAGGGGTCGGTGAAGATGAACAAGGTATCATCCCGGATGGCGAAGAAGATTTCGGACAGCTTAAAGGCAGGAAAGGCACCGAGTATCAAGATCATTTCAAAGCTCGCAGATCCGGACGCATTAGGCGCCGAGAGAGTCGTGGCGTACGGATGCAAGTTCGATAAAGCGATTCTTGCAGACTGGGAGGCTGGGAAGATCGGAGAGGAATCGTACGACTTTACGGCGGATGACTGGGATTTCCTCGATTATATTGACGCATAGTTAAAATGCACTCGGGCAGTTCGCCCGAGTACATTTTGTTAGGAGACACGAATATGGAAACAAATATGAATTTACTTGCCAAACTGATGCTCATTGATAAGGGCGAATTTGCGAAGGACAGAACGGCGGAAATGTCAGCGAAGAGGCTTTCTGAAATTATTGGCGAGCCGGTCACACTGAAGCTCAGAGCACTTTCCGGTGATACGTTCATGGATATCACGACCAGGATTGTCGGGAAGAACGGAAAGGCAGATTATGGCAAGAGCTACGACGTGAATGCGTTTCTTGTTGTTGAGGGCCTCATAGAGCCGAACGTGAAGGATTCAGCACTTCAGAAGCATTTCGGAGTCGAGACGCCGAAGGAGCTGGTAAAACTGTTCTTCCCTGGCGGAGAGCTGATGGATGTTGCGAATAAAATCACGGAGCTTTCCGGATTTGATAAGTCTGATAAAGAAATTGAGGACGAAGTAAAAAACTGATAACGTCTGACGGTGAGGCGAGCGTAGCATATGCGCTTTTCAGGCTACACGGATGGAAACCGTCGGACTACTACTCCATGGGATATGGCGAGCGGAGGATAACGGCAGCGTTTATGCGCAAGGAAGCCGAAGACAACGAAGCCATTGCCAGGGCGCAAGAGGTGTAACAGATGGCAAGCAGAGTCATTGACGCGGTACTGCGGCTGACAGACAATTTCACAGGGCCTTTACAGAAATCGATTGATCAGATGACGAACTGCAGCAAAAGTGCGGTGAAAATCGGTCGAGACGTCGAAAAGTTCGGGTCCAAAATATCGAAAATAGGGACGGTGGCCACAGCGGCTGTGACGACTCCGCTTGTCGGTTTAGGAATAAAGTCGACGCAGGCGTTCGGCGAAGTTGACGAGAACCTGCGCCTCATCCAGCAGACGATGGGCTCGACGGACGAGGAAGCCAGCATGCTGGAGGCAGCTGTCAAAAAGGCGGCGGAAGGCTCTGTATTTGGAATGAGCGACGCAGCGGAAGCTACATTGAACTATGCAAGAGCGGGCTTCAACGCATCAGAGGCAGCTGCGCTGATCGAACCGGCGCTATCGCTGGCAGCCGGCACGGCTACCGATCTGTCGCTCACAACGACCGGTTTAGGCGGCGCCATGAAGGCCTTCGGCCTGAACATGGAAGACGCGGGACACGTTGCGGATGTATTTGCGAAGTCGCAGGCGCAGGCCAACATTACGGCGACAGACCTGATCGATGTTATCGGCATCGGTGCGCCAATGTTCAAGACGGTCGGATGGAGTTTCGAAGACATGGCGACCGCGGCTGATCTTTTCGGCGATGCGGTTATCCCAGTCAACGAAGGCATGACGGCTATGAAGACGGGTCTCATGCGATTGGCGGATCCTGCAGAAACAGGATTCGAAGCGGTCGATAAGGCGGTGCAGTCGCTGTTTGATGAAAACGGACAGATGAAGTCGTTCGTCGACACGCAGCAGATTCTGCATGATTCATTCGCGGGACTGAACGATCAGCAGAAACTGTTGGCAGCGAATACGCTGTTCGGTAAGAACCAGGGGGCGAAGTGGATTGCACTGATCGACTCCGCACCGGAGACGGTCAATAAATATCGAGACGCTCTCGATGATTGCGCCGACACCTCTAAAAACATGGCGGATGCGCTGATGTCTGGAACGGGCGGCGCGATAGAGTCGCTCGGATCGGCACTTGACGTAATGCAGTACAACATTGGCTCGCTGCTTGGCTCGCAGGTTTCGCCATTCCTGCAGGCGATCACGAATCTCGTCGTTAAGTTCAACGATATGGATTCGGAGCAGCAGAAGCAGATTATCAAGTGGGCCATGATGGCAGCAGCCGTCGGGCCGGTGCTGTTAATCATCGGAAAGGTGTTCGGACTCATCGGATCCGGGATCGCAAAGTTCAATCAGTTCGGAATGGCGCTGAAGGCAGCAGGCGGTTTCGTGGGGCTTATGACGTCACCGCTTATGGTGGTCATAGGAGCGATCGCGGCGCTGGTAGCCATCGTCTTGATCGTGCGAAAGCACATGGATGTGTTCCGAGGGTCACTGCAGGCGCTGTCGCCGATGTTCGCATCCATAAAGAATCACGTTCAGAGCATAATTAACAAATTCACGGCACTGTGGGCAACGGTAAAGCCGATCGCCTCAGCAATCGCGAATATACTCGGAATCGTGCTGACTGCAGCCATCGGAGGGCTCGTGGGCTACATCACATTGACTGTTGATGCGATCCTGCTGTCGATTGACAGCTTCATGTCGATATTGAATGGAATCGTTGACTTCGTGACAGGCGTATTCACAGGAAACTGGGAACTGGCATGGCAGGGAGTCGAAGAGATCTTCGAGGGAATCGTCGGAGGCATCGAGAGCACGTTTAAGAGAGTTATTAACGGAATTATAGGTTTCGTTAATGGATTTATAGGTGGGCTCAACAGTGTGAAGATCCCTGACTGGGTGCCGGAGGTCGGAGGGAAGTCGCTGAGCATACCGCTCATCCCTACATTGGCAACCGGCACGGACTTCTGGCCAGGAGGAATCGTACAGGTATCGGAGCGCGGCGGCGAGATCATAGATCTTCCGCGAGGCAGCAGAGTCTACCCACACGATGAATCGGTAGCTATGGCGAGAAGAGAGGGCGCGTCAATGTCGCGAAGCGCGTCCGTGACGATCACAGGAAACACATTCAACATTCGGAGCGAGGCAGACATCGAGAAAATCGGAGACGCCATCGTGAGAAAACTGAAGAAGGCAAACGAGAATCGGGGAGGATGGACATTCAGTGGAAATATGGCTTAAAGGAAGTAAAAAAGTCCGTATCCCGGTCCTTCCGCCAGGATACAAGGTGACGAGTGCCGAGAATGATCAGACGGTAGACGTCATAGGAATCGGGGAAGTCGTGCTGCGCGGGAAAAGAAAGCTGAGGGAAATTTCCTTCAGCTCATTCTTTCCGGCGCGGTACGACAGCTCGTATTGCGACGTCATACCGAAAAAACCGAGAAAATATGTGGACGAGATCGAAAAGATGAAGAGGGCAGGCAGCATCAAGCTCATCATCACAGGAACACCGATTAATTTCAGATGCCGTATCATCGAGTTTGATTACGGGGAGGAAGACGGGACCGGGGACATCTCGTACACGCTGACATTCAAGGAATACAGGCCGCCATCTGCGGGCAGCTCGTCCGTGACGACGATGTAAGGAGGTACGGAGTGGCACGAATTATTCCAGAGCGAAAAACGTCAGCATACAGAGTGCATGACGGAGACACGCTGTCGAGTATCGCGCAGCAGCAGACAGGATCGCCGGACTATGCGGCAATCTACGAACTGAATAGAGATCTGATCGGTGATAATCCGAACAATATCACTGCCGGAATGATTCTGACAATTCCGGGTGGATCGGCAGATACGGCGGAGGTCGACTGGTAATGCAGCTGCAGCTGATAAAAGCTGCCGGTGGAACGTATGACATCACGCATGCAGTCACGCGAATAGAGTGGAGCGGTTCGGCGCAGTCTGCCGCGCGACAGCTTTCCATCGACTACATCAATGCACCATATGACAATTTCAATCTTCCGGTCATCGGAACGGGAGACTATTTGTCGTTCTCACCAGCAGGCGAGGAGGTTTTCTTCGGGCAGATATTCGGATCCGAGAAATCATCGGTCGTCGGCACGATCACATTCACGGCATACGATTGGATGAAGCACCTGCTTGAAAGCACAGGCCAGTATAATTTCAAAAACCTGCCGCCGGAAACGATCGCAAAAATGGTATGTGACGATGCAGGGATTCCAATCAGATATCTGTACCCGACCGGAGTAAATATCTCGTCGATGCTATGTGATGAGATGACGTTATACGACATCATCATGGCCGCATATACGAAGGCACACAGGATTACGGGAGAACGATATTTCCCAATGATCTATAAGCGTGGGCTAGGAGTATATAAGACAGAATGGATTGTGAACGGATTCGTCTTATCAGACACGGAGAATCTGATGGAGGCATCCATCGAGGAGACGATGGATAAGCTTGTGAACACGGTCAGGGTTTACGATGATAAGGGCGCGAAAATAGGCGAGGCCGTGGACGCGAACAGCCTTGCGCTATTCGGTATATTCCAGAAAATTTACAAGCAGGAAAAAGACATTGATCCAGGAACTGCAGCGAAGAATCTTCTGAACACGTTGCCGACGCAGACGATCAAGGTGAAGAGCATCGGCGATGTGAATTGTCTCAGCTGCTACTTCGTAAAGGTGTCGGACGCGACAACAGGGCTCACCGGTAATTACTGGATAAGTTCTGACAGGCACACATGGGAGGGCGAGGCCTACACCATGGAACTCGAGCTCACGTTTGACAGCATCATGGAGGAGGTCGAGTCGACAAAGGAGGAAGAAAAGAAATGAGCTGGGTAAACGAAATGGTATCGATCGTGAGAGAAAACGAGGGGATAAATAATGGGAGCATAAAGATCGCGACCATGACGAGTCCAAACTCATGCAAGATTGGAAACCTGGAACTGACGAAGGATGATCTGCTTTTTGCGGATCGGCTGCTCGCACCAACATGCACGAAGGTTTCGGAAACAGCACCGGGCGGCGGAGGAGCGTGCACAGATAAGAGCACGTATCTCACAGCACTGAAAGCCGGCGACATGGTCGCAGTATACCAGATATCAGACGCCACGTTCCTGGTTCTTGAGAGGATGGTGAAGGCATGAGCATATTGCCATCATTCCTCGTATCAGAGCTGCAGAAGGCAGCAGGCACCGGAGAGGCGCCAGCGAGCGTGCAGGAGATCCCGCGAGAGTACGGAATCGATTTTCAGACCGGGCGGCTGACCGGAAGGATCGTGGAGGGCATCGAGGCCATCAAGGTGTGGGTGTGGAACTGCCTTCATTCGGAGCGGTACCGGTATGCGCTCTATTCGTGGCAGTACGGAGTCGAATATGAGCAGTACATTGGCGAGACGATCACGGACGAGTATCTGCAGTCGGATTGTCAGACGGAGACGGAGGAAGCGCTTCTCGAGAATACATATATCACGGGTATTTCGGACTTTGAGGCGGCGCTTGAAAACAACGGCGCGACGCTGCACATCACGTTTACAGTCAACACTACACTCGGAGACATGGAGGTAGATACAGATGTATGAGGACAGAACGTATGCTGCCCTGCTTGCCGAAGGAAAAGCACAGGTCAGTGACAATATATTAAAAACGGAGGGCTCGCTGGTTCACAATGCAATCAGTATCGTGGCCTACGAGCAGGAACGTTTCTACATCCAGGCAGACTATCTGCTGAGGCAGCTGGATCCGGAGACTGCGGATTATGAGAACCTCGAAAAGATGTGTGCTAAGCAAAACGTTTACCCGAAGGACGCGACGTTCGCCGAGGTAAAGCTCGTGGGCGATGCGGAGATCCCGATCGGGGCGCGTTTCAACCTGAGTGCCTACAACTATACAGTGATCGAGAAGCTGTCGAAGTACGAGTACATCGCGCGCTGCGAGACAGCCGGATCGGCACCGAACAGTCTGACCGGACCGGTAACGCCGATCACGTTCGTAAACGGACTTAACTCTGCAAAAATCACAGAAGTCACTATGATGGGCTCAGATAAAACCACACGGGAGCAGCTGCTCGCACAGTTCAAGGCCTCGTTTGATAGTTCGTCATTCTGCGGCAATGTCGCAGAGTACAAGCTGAAGCTGAACGCCATGGACGGAATCGGAGGATGCAAAATCTACCCGGTTTGGAAGGGCGGAGGCACGGTGAAAGCCGTTCTCATCTCGTCTGAGTACGGCCCCGTCTCCGAGCACCTCGTGAGTGAGATCCAGGAGAAGATGTGTCCGACGCCGAAGGCCGGCTATGGCATTGCCGGCATTGGGCACGATATGATGGTAGTATCTGTCGAGGAAGTGACTGCGACGATCGCAACACGCATCACGTTTATGACAGGATTCAGCTGGTCGACATGCGAGAAGGATATCAAGGCAGCGATCGCGGACTACATCAATTCTCAGCGAAAGACCTGGGCCGATGGAGATGAACACACATACATCACAATCTATGTGAGCCGTCTCGAAAGCGCGATCTTATCGGTGTCCGGCGTGTTGGATATCGGTGACACGACGATCAACGGAGCGACGTCAAATCTCGTGCTCCGCTGGGATCAGATCCCGAAGATGGGAGCGGTGACTGTATCATGAAAAAGTTGACATTTCATACTATTCACTGGCTTCCACAGCATCTCGCTCAGATGCCAGAGTGGCAGGAGATCTGTCATGCTTATGATTATCTGTTTTCAAAGCAGTTCGAGGTCATTGACGAGATCTATAGGAATCAGTTTCTCGACAGCCTGACCGAGATCGGATGCATCATCTGGGAGAGATTCCTCGATATCTCTGTCGAACCAGATGAAACATTGGAGGACCGGCGACAGGCGATTTACTCGTATTTCGTTGGTAATCTCCCATACACGGAGAAAAAACTTCGAGAGACATTGGAGAGCCTCGCAGGGCCGGATGGCGTGACTCTTACCGTGACGCAGTCTATTTATGAGATAAAGGTCGACCTTACGGTGAATACACCGGCAACGGTCTCGAACGTGCAGGATATCGTGTACAAAATGAGACCGAGTAACATGGTCGTGCGGATCTGCATCCACTACAAGGATGTGAGTGAGATCTTTGTTGGCCATGCCATTAAACAGATCAAAACGTTAACGCCTACCAGCGCGACGGGCGGCGACCCAATCGCCGGGAAAGCCTGGTTAGTAGACACGGATTCAGCGCTGCTGGTTGATGAGGCTGGTGGCGCTCTTTATGAATAGGAGGGCAAATGGCAGAGGATAAATATTTGACACTGCAGACGACGCCTGCCGGAATGAACATGATCGTGCGGTCGCTTTATGGCGATAAGATCACGTTCACGAAGATCGTGATCGGCGACGGGCATCCGACAGATCTCAGCAATGTTACCGCGCTCGCACATCAGGTCCTGAGCGCGGGCATCACGAAGGCTGATGCGAAGACAGATTATTTACTGCTCACAAGTAACATCAGCTCAGCAAACGTGCCGAGGAGCTTCTACGGATTCGAGCTCGGAGTTTATGCGAAGGGCGCGGATGGAAAGGAACAGCTGTACGCCTATCGCTATGCGGAGACAGACGTTGACTTCTACCCGGCAGCAGACGCCGGCAGAACGCTCGAATTGACGATGTCCATCGTCGTCCAGGTCGGCAATGCCAAAAACGTAACGGCTGTACTCGTCGAGGGAGAGGCCTATGCTCGTGCAGATCACAAGCACTCGACTGCTGATATTACATCCGGCGTGCTGCCGGTCGAGCGGGGAGGAATCGGAGCTGCAGCATTCACGGACTGCGAGCTGGCCGCTGTGAAGACCGTCAAGCTGAAGGCCAACGAGTGGACGTATTCTGTACCGTATTCGCAGACCGTGACGGTTGCAGGCATCACAGCGAAGCACGCGCCGGTCATTTCATGCGGCCTGCCGGACAGCCCGACAGCGGACAGCGTGAAGGCCATGCGTAAGGCGTTCGGCCTCATTGATCGGGCCGTCACGGGAGCGGGCCAGATCACGTTTTACAGCTACCGCGACAGACCGAAATCGGACATCACAGCTGTCCTGAAGGGAGTGTGAATATGGCTGACTGTATCATTTTAGGGAGCGGATCCGGAGGAGAGTCCGGAGACTGCACTGCTGATAGGAGTAGAGTGCTCGCCTCGTACACGGCGGTGACGAGGGATTCAAACGACGATCCGGCTGAGGGGACCATGCCGAATAATGGTGATCTGTCCGCGACACTGGCAGCCGGGCAGAGTAAAACAATCCCAGCTGGCTACACATCGGGCGGAACGGTGGAAGCGAAAGACCTCGCCTCTCAGACGAAGGGCACTGTCGATGCAGCGCACATGGTGAAGGGATACTCGGGCTATGCGAATGGCAGGGAGATCTCCGGAGCCATCGAAGATAGAGGCCCGTTCCAGTATGCCGGAGGCATCGGAGAAGCTGGGGACTACTATGCGTTTAACAACATGCCGAACGGCTGGTATCACGAGAGTGGCGAAGATTCCAGCTGGGCGCCAGAGGTAAGGCTCGCTAAGAGCACAGTGAGAAATTACCTCGGTATCGCTGCGAGTAAAATTGTGAACGGTCAGAGTATCGCTGGTGTTGCAGGGAATGGCGGATATTCAAGCGTCGCCTGCATCGCATCGCATAGTGCGAACGTTGGCGGAAATAGAGATTCGGATGGCCGCAAGTCATTCAGAATGCCACGTGCCGGACGTGTATTTTACGGCGGCGCAACCGTCGGGACATCAGGATCATTCATCTGTGCGATATTCAAAAATGGCGCATGCGTAGATGACCGAAACATGCGAACCAGCGGATACGCACACGGTTATGGAGACTACACATATCGAGGCTCTATGTTCAATCAGAGCTTTTATGCAAACGCGGGTGACCTGATCGAGGTGGAAACCAGCTATGGCGGCAGCAATACGCAGTCATCGATTCAGGCGGTGATTCTGTATTAAAGGAGGCAAATGATGGCGACAACTATTAAAAAGATCACAGAGGTCGAAGTCGCGGCCTCTGTGGATCCGGCAACGGATCCGGCAATCTATATTGAAAATAAGGGCACATTCAGAAGAGCGAAAGGCGGCAATGCCCGCGAGGCGATCGGCCTCGGCGGCATCGTGGTGTCCAACGGGATGCTCTGCGTTGAAGTTGACGAATAAGGAGGAAGCATGAGTATTGCGAAACCAATGTTACTCGATGAAACGGGGAGGGAAATGCTCGCGGCGATGAATCGGCAGAACGCATATCTGCAGCTTCTCGCTGGGGATAAGCTGGCATCAGTCACTACGAATCTATCGGAGATTCGTAGAATCGTGCAGTCTGGAAGTGCTCCGGATATTTTCAATATCGGAGATCAGATCAGCACCACCTGGAGAGATGTCGCCGCGAGTCAGGACTACACGTATCCGTTTGATATTGTCCATTTCGGGGACGTCACGCTGAGGGACGGCTTGACGAGACCAGGCATGTGGCTGCAGGCGCACTACTGTACTCCGTTCGACATTCAGTTTGGAAGCGCCGAGGCGTTTTATTACGCGAAGGAAGAGCTGCCGGCGGGCACCTACTATCTGACGCTGACGTCGAATTGGGGCAGCAACGCAAAGAAGGGTAAGAGCTATCAGTTCACGCTCACGAAGCCAGTTCCGGCGGGCGGACAGCTTCGCGGATTCATTCAAATGCCGGATAAAGCACCGTCATCGTGGAAGGTCTCGTCGCATAAAGACAATAAGACAGTGGACGCCATTGAATCCGTATCTGTTGTAGAGGGGACCGACGGCACGAATCTCGGAGACATGCCATATGATAAGGCTGTAGACACCACTCAGGCCTACCCGCTCAACAACATGCAGCGCACCGCCTATGGCAATAACGAATGGGCTGGATGTGCTTATCAGAAGTGGCTCAACTCGAAGGCAGGTGTGGGCGAATGGTGGGATCCGCGTGACGAGTACGATGTACCGCCGGAACAGCTTTCCAAGAAGGCCGGATTCATGTCGGGCTTCAGTGATGAGTTCCTGAGTATCATCCAGCCGGTAAAGGTACGGACCGCGAAAAACACGACCTGCCTCGACGGTACGTTCGATGAGACCTATGACACGTTTTTCCTGCCAGCGCTCGAACAGATCTATGCGAATACGCAGATATCCGGAGAGGGCGAGTACTGGGAGTACTGGAAGCACGCGCTGGGCAGAACGTCTCCGAATGGCTGGTACACTGAGAACGCAAATCCGGCCTATAAGACCTACGCCGTCAATGCGAAAACGAGCGCGCAGAACGTCCGCTTGCGGTCAGCGGTCGCGTCGTTCTTTTGCTCCATCTGGGTCGTACGGGCCGACGTTAGGAGGGAATAAGAATGTCAGTACCATGCGACAAACGAAAAGAAGGGCAGCTGCACGCGCTCGTGCTTGCGAAGGGCCTCACGACGTATACGGTAAAAATCACAAAGAATCAGAGGATTTTCAAGCCGGAATACAATACGGCGATCACGAATGATATCATTCACACGGCAAAAGAGATCTACATGCTAGCGTGGCGAGCGAACGATATCAGAGTAAATGACCCGTACGACCCAGATGGAGCAAAAGAACGACGCGACGAACGCCTGAAGCTTCAGGCGGATGCAATCGAACGATGCGGAGAACTATTGCCGCTCATTGAGCTCGCGCAGTCTGTCTTCCATCTATCGACGAAGCGCGTGAAGTACTGGGGACAGATGACAAAGGATGTGCGAACGCATCTAAGAAACTGGAGAACCGGAGATAGGAAACGGTTCAACTTTTAACCATACGGGACGTAGGCTATACGCAGAACGTCCGCTTGCGGTCAGCGAATCGCGGCAATGCTTGCAATACGTGGTACGTGAACTCGTCGGGCAACGTGAACAACAACAACGCGTACTGGTCCAACCGCTGCGCGCCGGATTGTGTTATCTCATGGCTGCACATAGGTTCAGCATAGCTGAGCTGCCGCCTACACAATAAACACAAGGAGCCGAAATCCCGGCCTATTTTGGCGAACAATTTCTCGGTGATGTGGTCAGCCTCATGAGGCTGGTACTGCTGTAAACATCGGGGCCACAAAATTAATCAAACTGAATGGATTCAGAAGACATCATTGGATTTGACACGCTTTACAGGTCAATGCGTAAGTGTCAGAAGGGCGTCCTGTGGAAGGACAGCGTGGCGCATTATGTACTGCATGGCCTCGAAGAGACATTAAAGCTCGAAGAAGAGCTGAAACAGGGAACCTATAAAGCACGAAAAACACACAAATTTATAGTTACAGCTCCGAAGCGACGTGAGATCATATCCGTTGCATTCCGCGACCGCGTATACCAGCGGAGTCTGAATGATAATGCGCTTTATCCGGAAATGACGAAATCATTTATCCGGGATAACTGGGCATGCCAGAAGGGAAAGGGTACACAGGACGCACGGGAGCGCATGAAAGTATTTCTGCGCCGGATGCATAGAAAATACGGCAAAGATTTCTACGGGCTGCAGATCGATATTCACAATTATTACGGCTCAATGCAGCATAAAACAGTGAACAGGCAACTGGAGAAAAAGCTGGATGCCGAGATTGCACGCCGTGTAATCGAAGTGCTGGACGGCCAGTATTCCGGAGAGACCGGATACAATCCCGGGAGCCAGATGGTTCAGATCGTAGGTATCTCGTTTCTAAACGATCTCGACCATCGAATCGTGGAGACGATGGGGACAGATGAATTCGGTCGATACATGGATGACTCCATACTTTTCAGTGACTCAATCGAATGTCTGGAGAAATGTGAGGTAGAGATCGGTCGGGTGCTTACGGAAAACGGGCTTACGTATAATCCGAAGAAGACGCACATCTTCAGCATGCATAAAGGTTTCGACCTTCTTGGCTTCCATTTCTGGATCACAGGGACAGGCAAGGTCGTCATGACCGCGCTGTCGAAAAATGTGAAAGCGGAGAGAAAGAAACTGCAGCGCATGGTCAATAAATGCAAACGTGGAGAAATTACCCGAAAGAGCGTTTATGACAGTTATGCGAGCTGGAGGGCCCATGCGGAACAGGGAGACAGTCACAACCTCATTAAGAGGATGGATCAATATTTAAAATCTCTATGGGAGGGAACATGTTAATCACACGATTAAAAAAGAGCGTGAGAGACTCGAGAGAAGAGGAGAACCTGCGGGCGACACTCGACCGGCAGAATGCAATGATCGAGCTGCTCGCAATTCTGGCCGGAGTAGATCTGACCGAGGATGAGACTGAGGAGGGAGGTATAGCCGATGAGTAAGAACTTCGAGAGCATCAAGGAGAATTACGAGAAGGGCTTCTACACGGATAAGATCCTGCGGATGCTGGTAGGTAAGAAGCTCGGAATCACAAAGGCCGAGTACAAAGAGATCACAGGCGAAGCATACACGGCATGAGAAACAATTTCGAGTGCTCACACGTAATGAGCGACGGCACCTGCCGCCGGTGGCGAGAACCGTGTCCAGAGAAAAAGAATAAGTGCGAAGCGCACGAGAGCTGCTACGACTGCACGTACTGCGTTTACCCTGCATCCCAGGAGCCGTGCGCAAGCTGCAGCAACTCGACATTTTATCCAGTTTAAAACGGATATCCCGTTTCAATCTTCAGAGGAAGGAGGAGAAGAACCATGAACGATGCACATGTGTTACCGCATGATAACCATGATGGAGAAGACCATCTCGTGAGAGATAAGGTCACGGCCCACAAGGACCACAAAAAACACATCCTGCCGAATGATGCCGGCGTAGACACTACGAACGTAGGGGCGAAGGATGGGAAGATCAAGCGGATATCTGATTAGGATTCTGCATAAAATTAAAATTGAATAGCAACTATTAGCAAATCCGTATGACGGATATATCTGTGTGCAGGCCTCTAGGGTAATACCTAGG
>OQVT01000844.1_pt1 | contig 18420 bp, 11 predicted proteins | sample 1691561 | NCBI WGS metagenome assembly OQVT01 (sample SAMN03418260, study PRJEB22391) | human gut metagenome | biome: human-gut; feature: organic feature; material: feces | host: Homo sapiens | place: Tanzania | collected 2013-01 | reverse complement strand
ATGCACTCTCCTCGAAGGCAGCAGGAGCCATCACATGACGATGATGTCCCCAGTACTCCAAGTCAGGAGACTCGCTGTAGAAGATATCGCCAAAGGCTGTATGTCCCGTATCACTGGGACGACTCAGCATGGCAAACTTGCCATTGATCTTGCGAGGGAACATTACACCGTTGCGATTGTAAGGCAAGAAGGCATTCTCCAACTGATGGAAAGTCTTGAAATCCTCTGTCCATGCCACACCAATCGTGGGACCATGATAACCATTGCACCAGGTCACATAGTACTTTTCACCTATCTTGCACACACGAGGGTCGTAGCCATACACCCACTCGCCTATCTCCTTGTCGTCGCACTCCATGCGGATGGTTTCCTCGTTGATGTCCCAATGAATGGCATCCTTGCTGAATCCTGCATGAAGCGTCATCCGTCGGTTTTTGTCATCACATCTGAAAACACCTGCAAATCCTTCCTTATAAGTTACTACCGCACTATTGAAGATGCTGTTGGAATCGGGAAGTTGATTGCGCTTGATAATCGGATTCTGAGAATAGCGCCAAAGTGGCGCGTTGCTGTCTTGCGGCCTGTCTTCCCAAGGAATATTGGGAAGAGCAGAACCCATTATTTTAAATTCTTTCATTGTCTTTACTTTTGGAAAAATCGATTAGAGACTGTTGAGCAAATCCGCCTTGCCATCATTGATGAGTTTGATGACCAACTCTCCGAAGAGGGTGTTCTGCCAGGCAAACCAAGCACGGGTGTACTTAGAAGCATCGTCCTTATGGAAAGACTCATGGATGAAGCCCATGCCTGCATCGGTATTGAGAAGAGTCTTCATGCACCAGCGAATCTCCTCGTCATCGGTAGCAGTGAAGCACTTCATCATGATAGACATTGGCCAAGGCATGTCGTAACCAATATGTGGACCGCCGATACCCTCGCCCGCCTTGCCACGGAAGAAACAAGGATTGTCTTCGCTCCACACAAATCGGCGCGTATTCTGATAAATAGGGTCGTTCATATCCACATCACCCAAATAACCCATACCCAAGAGTGAAGGCACATTGGCATCGTCCATCAAGAGACGATTACCGAAACCATCTACCTCATAAGCATAGATCTTGCCATACTTAGGATGATCGTAAACGGCATATTTCTGCAAAGCTTCCTTTACCTCCTTAGCCAGGTCTGTGCAGTCAGCAGCCAACTTCAAAGCCTCAGTCTGCTTACCAGCCTCTGCCTTGCCTGCTACATGCTTCAGTATCTCGGCAGCCTTGTTCATAGAAGAAACTGCCATGAAGTTAGAAGGGACGAGGAAAGGAAAAATGGTAGCGTCATCAGAAGGACGGAACATAGAAGCGATCAGTCCTACTGGCTTGACGGGAGCACCAAAGCCATCCCAGCCCACGGTATCGAAGGCACGGTCGGTCATACGGGTGAAGTGGTAAGCCTTGGCTGTTTCCTTGCGCTGCTGCTCATGGAAGGTCTTGAGGATATTCTCTATCGCCTTCATCCAGTCGTCGCCAAAGATAGAGTCGTCGCCTGTCACCTTCCAGTACTCGTAAGCCAAGCGGATGGGATAACAGAAGGAGTCGATCTCGTACTTACGCTCGAACACCTCTGCCTGCATCTGCGTATCATCCTTCTGCCAGCCAGCTCCTGTAGGTCCATCGTTATAGGCATTGGCATAACGGTCAATGTTGATACACTTCAGCTGACGCAGGATAACACCACGAAGCATTTTTCTCAATTTCTCGTCTTTGTTGGAAAGGGCTATGTAAGGCCACACCTGTGCACCAGAGTCACGAAGCCACATGGCAGGAATATCGCCTGTATATACAAAGGTGTCATCATCACCATTTTCGAGCACACGATAGTGAACGGTACTCTCCAATGTGTTGGGATAACAGTTGGCAAACATCCAGGCGAGTTTAGGATTCTTCTTCAGAAGTTTCTGTACCTCCTTGATTTTCTTCTCTACTGCCGCAGAAGTGAAGAGACGTTCCTCCACGGGTGGCCGTTTCGACTCATACTTGCCATTGACAGGTGTCACCACCTTGGTATAGCGAGCGTGAACATCTACTTCTGCATGTTCCTGTGCCATTGCTGTAGTCATGGCTGCAAGAAGTGCCATTGTCAATATTGTCTTTCTCATTTTTTAGGTCTGTTATGATGGTTTGTTGTTAGCGACTCGCATCTTGCGAGTCTGGAAAATAATAGTCGTTGATAATAAGATCAGTCAGTATTCCATAGAGGCACTATGGGCGATCAGCCACACGAGTGCCCCATTTGGAGGGCTGGCTGCCCATTTGGAGCTCTAAAGTACCACCTTTCATAATGTCATAATACATGATATATGACTTGGTGTAAGGTTTGCCGTTCAACTTGACCGACTGCACATAAATATTCTCCTTGCTGTTGTCCTTACAAAGGATGGAAAATGTCTTGCCACCACCCACATTGATGGTAGCCTTGTCCATCAGCGGACTTCCGATGATGTACTTGCCACCAGCAGGCTCTACCTGGTAAAGTCCCATAGCCGAGAGAATATACCATGCCGACATCTGTCCCACATCCTCGTTGCCACTCAGTCCGTCGTAGTCGTCCTTATACATCTCATACATGGTCTGACGAATGAGACGCGCTGCCTTCCAGGGTTGGCCTACATAGTTATACATGTAGAGCACCTGATGGCTTGGCTCGTTGCCATGGGCATACTGACCAATGAGTCCTGAAATATCTGGAGAGGCATTATCGCCCAAATTACCAGTTACGATAAACAGGGAGTCGAGCTTGGTAACAAACTTCTGCTCGCAACCAAAAAGTTTCACAAGTCCATGCACGTCATGAGGCACAAGCCAGGTGTACTGCCAGGCATTACCCTCGGTGTAATCGTCCTGACGATGAACTGCCGAGAAAGGATTGAAAGGCTCACGGAACTTGCCATCGGTACCCATGCCACGCATAAAACCCGACTGCTTGTCGAAGTACTTGCGATAAGTTTGAGCACGCTGTGCAAAATACTTGGCATCAGCTTTCTTGCCCAACATGCGGGCTACCTTTGCCACACAGTCATCAGCCAAGGCATACTCCAGACCCTTAGCCACTGTCTCCATCTCAGGATCCTTGTCGTAAGGCAGATAGCCATACTTCTTGAGCAGGCCGAGACCTCTGTCGTCGCGCAAAGCCGACTGCTTCATGGCTTCGTAGGCTCCCTCCTTGTCCTTGACATATCCTTTGAGCACCAAGTCGGCAAGTACAGGAATACCCGGATTGCCTACCATACAGTCGGTCTCATTACCCATGAGATGCCAGACAGGAAGCTTGCCTTGCTGACGATAGATATTGATAAAGGTATTGGCCATATCGGGCAACATCTCCTTATGAATCAGAGTCATCAGAGGATGAGCTGCACGATAGGTGTCCCAGAGAGAAAGCGTGGTATAGTTGGTGAAATCACCTTGATGCACCTTGCCGTCGGCTCCACGATACTCGCCATTGACATCTGAGAAAACAGAAGGAGCCGTCATGGAATGGAACATCGCTGTATAGAAGATGCGGCGAACGGTAGAATCGGTAGTCTCTACCCTTACCTTTGCCAGGGCCTCATTCCAAGCCTCATCAGCCTGCGCCACTACCTGCTGGAAGTTCCAGGCAGGAATCTCTGCCTGCAGATTCTCTTTGGCATTGGCAATACTTACTGCCGAGAGTCCTACCTTGATGAGGAGGGGCTGAGCAGCATCAGCAACCTGAACCAACCATCTGCCACTGTCTAAAGGCTCGATGGCAACAGGCTGCGAGAACTCTGCTACAAAGAAGTTCTTCTGGTCTTTTGCCCATCCTGTTGAGAAGCGAAGACCGGCAACACTCGTGGTCTTCACCTCGTCCAAGGCATAATCGGTAGGTTTGTCCCAACCTATTCCCTGGAAAAGGTCAAGCACCAACTGGGCTTTCTTTACATCGGCACCAAAGGTATAACGATGGAAACCCGCACGCTTGGTGGCTGTAAGCTCTATCCATACATTGGGCTGCTGCAGTTTAACGGCATAATAGCCAGGACGCACATTTTCGTTGGCATGATGGAACAACACCTCTTTCTGATTGGCATCAGATACTGGCAAGAAGGCAACATCGCCCAACTCGCCAATACCCGTACCACTGAGATGCTGATGTCCGAAACCTATCAATACAGAATCGGACTCATGATAACCGGAACACCAGTCCCAGCCACGAGTATGCTCGGTTGGTCCCAACTGCACATAACCAAATGGAACGTTGGCTCCAAGAAACACATGGCCATGACCGCCTGTTCCAATACGTGGGTTCACGTATTGGGTAAGGTTGTCGGCAGTCTGACCAAAAGCGGCTTGTGGATGGGCTCCTGCCATGACACAAGCCAACATTACTATTATAGAAAATAAACTTTTTCTCATTTTCTGAACATAAGAAATGCTTTATAAAAAAACTACTTAGAGAAATTTGAGAAAGAATAAGGTACGTCAGCCTCCATGGTGCCGCGAAGCATGTTTGGCTTCTCGGAAAGGCGAAAGACGATATTGGCACCTTGCTTCAGCGCATTCATGTCGAGATAGTTATGCTCGTAGAACTTACCATCGAGCAGCATCTCGTCAACATAACATCCCTTGCCTTCTGACTGTATGCTTACCAGCTGCCCATTCTCTAAGTGAAGTTTCATCGTCTTGAAGTAAGGCGTGCCCAGTACATACTGACCAGTACCTGGGCAAACAGGATAGAAGCCCATGGCTGAGAAAACATACCAAGCTGAAGTCTGTCCGTTGTCCTCATCGCCACAATAGCCATCGGGAGTAGGTGTATAGAGACGATCCATCACCTGACGCACCCAGTACTGGCTCTTCCAGGGCTGTCCGCTGTAACCGTAGAGATAGATACCATGCTGGATGGGCTGGTTGCCGTGTGCATAGTTGCCCATATTCATGACCTGCATCTCTCTGATTTCGTGGATGGTAAAACCATAATAGCTATCATCGAAGACAGGAGGAAGCTGGAATATGGAGTCGAGCATCTCGTTGAATCGGTCTTTACCACCCATGAGGCGCATCAAGCCCTTAGGGTCATGGAAGACCGACCAGGTGTAGTGCCAAGCATTGCCCTCGGTGAAGGCATCACCCCACTTCAAAGGATTGAAGGGAGACTGGAACTTACCATTCTGCAATCTGCCACGCATCAGACCACTCTCCTTGTCGAACACTTTCTCGTAGTTCATGGCTCGCTTGGCAAAAGGCTTCAATTCTTTCTGCGACTTACCCAGAGCTTTACCAAACTGATAGATGCACCAGTCATTGTAGGCATACTCCAAGGTGCGAGCCACACTCTCGTTGATCTTTACATCGTAAGGCACATACCCCAACTTGTTGTAATACTCATAACCATGGCGACCTGTTGAGTTGACTTCTGGATGAACAGCGTTGGCACCATGTACCACAGCCTGCCAAAGAGTCTCGACATCATAGCCACGCAAGCCTGATAGATAAGCATCTGCCACTACAGAGGCAGAGTTGTTGCCCACCATACAACCGCGATGGCCAGGACTTGCCCACTCTGGCAAGAAGCCACTCTCCTTGTAAGTATTAGCCAAACCATCCTGTATCTTCTCGTTGACAGAAGGATACATGAGGTTGAGTAACGGGAAGAGGCAGCGGAAGGTATCCCAAAAACCGGTATCGGTAAACATATAGCCCTTCTCCACCTTTCCGTTGTAAGGACTGTAATGTACTATCTCGCCTGCTACATTCTTCTCATAGAAAGCACGTGGGAAGAGAACCGAACGATAAAGGCAGCTATAGAAAGTACGAAGATGGTCGATATCCTCATCCTCTACTTCTATCTTGCCCAACACCTCGTTCCAACAGTTTCTGCCCTGCTGCTTGAGTTGCTCCATATCAGCCTGTCCCAACTCTTGTATGTTCAGCCAAGCCTGCTCCTCACTGATGAAAGAAGAAGCCACACGAGCCTGCACCTTTTCACCTCTTTGCAGAGTCTTAAACGAGATGATGGCTCCCACGTGGTTGCCTTCCTGTTCGTAGCCTTCCTTGTATTCGCCATTCTTCACACTAAGCACAGCATCAAAGTCGTGGTCGAACTCAATCACAAAGTAATTTCGGAAATTCGCGGGCACACCTCCACTGTTGCGTGTAGAAAAACCCACCACCTTGCGTTGGTTAGGCAGAATCTTGATATAGCTACCCTTGTCGAAAGCATCGATAACGACATGAGCACTATCTGTCTTAGGGAAGGTGAAAGCCATCAGCGCTGCACGCTCGGTAGGACAGAGTTCTGCTGTCACATCATAATCGGCAAGATAGACACTATAATAATAAGGTGTCGCCTTCTCTGCCTTATGCGAGAACCAACTGGCTCGCTGTTCCTCATCGAAAACAGGCTTGCCTACTGTAGGCATCAACGAGAACTGTCCGTAGTCGTTAATCCAGGGACTGGGCTGATGGGTCTGCTTCAGTCCTCTTATCTTTTTTGCAGCATAAGTGTACTGCCATCCGTCACCCATCTTTCCTGTCTGGGGAACCCAGAAGTTCATGCCCCAAGGCATGGCGATGGCAGGATATGTATTGCCTGTGGAAAGCCCGTGGTCGGAATCGGAACCCATCAGGGGCAACACGAAGTCCACCGCATTCTGTACATTCACCTTGACAGCTTGCGCCATCAAGGTGAACAAGGCGAATATAAACACAAATGATTTTCTTCTCATAAAACAATGAGCTACTTGATTATCTGAAATTGTTTGGCTGCAGACGGTTTCCGCTGTCATCATTGGTATCAGCAACGTCCCACCAGAGTCGGGTTCCCTGAGTGTTGACCTGCTGAAGCTCAGGATGAGAGGTGAAGTAGAGGTTATTGTTCTCACTGTTAGGATAGAGAATACGCTTGATATTCTTACCCATAGGAACGTCACCACCACTGTTGTTGGTCAACTGATTGGCCAAAGCAGGATAATCGGTACGTCGGAACTCTGCCCATCCCTCATTACCATTAGGGAAGATAGCCATCCACTTCTGAGTGATGATAGCCTCGAGCTGCTTCTCCTTGTCACCACTTGCGAAGACATTATCCGTAAGGGCCTTCTCGCCATCGATATAAGCCTGTGCCTTGTCGTTGGCAATGCCATAGTATTCCATAGAAGCCTTGATACCAGACTTATAATATTCCTCGGCAGTACCTGTAAGCTCCATACCAGCCCAGCCACGCAAGGCAGCCTCAGCCTTCAGGAACTCAGACTCTGCATAGCCCAAGAGGAGGTATGCACGCTCACGGCTGAAGAAGTAGGTAGGATCCAACTTCTTACCCATACTCTTTGGTGCAGTACGTGTGAGAGAGTACTTCAAGGTTCCCATGTCGATGACTGGAGCCTGAGCACCACGCTCACAACCTACGAAGTCTTCTCTCTGGCTATCTTCACCTGCCTCTAAAGTGCTCGCTGTCATCTTGCCACGATACCAGCTTACCAAACAACGTGGGTCTATCTTCTTGGTGATATAGCTATTACGGCCTGTCTTGATCTTGTATTCTGCACCACCTTCACTGGCGTTGCGATAGAAGTTCTCCATGTCTTTAGACATCACACTCTCACCATTGTAGCAAACACTACACATCACCAGCGGATGCTCGTTACCACCATCATCGGTACCGCCCTGACTTACAGGAGCATACTTAGGAACAATCTGCATATTGTCGTCGTTGCTCTGCATCAGTCCATACTCGTTGTTAAGAGCATTTTGTGCCTCCTGCTTTGCACGGGCTGGGTCTACGTTGGAGATACGCAAAGCCATGCGAAGGCGCAGGGTGTTGGCAAAGCGAAGCCACTTGTTCCAGTCGCCATGATAGCAAATATCGTCTGTGGTATAACCAATCTGGGTTGCATCCGTTGGCTTGATACTGTCTACAGCCTGCTCCAACATACGGAACATGGCATCGTAAACCTCAGCCTGGGTGTTGTAAGACACATTGTTAGTCTCAGGAATCTTGGCCTGCACATACTCCTTGAAAGGCATATCGCCATAAGTATCAGTATTGGCGAGTGCCAAGAAAGCATAGTAGATGCGTGTGGCATAGAACAAGTTCTTGTACTTCTTGGTATTTTCGTTGAACTTGTAGGCACGCAACAAGGTACGATACTCACTGCTACGGTCGGTATAGAAATGTCTCCAGCGCGCACCGCTCCATCCATCTTTATAAGCATAGTCAGGAGATGCGCCAGCATGCTTGGGCTGGTTGTTGGCAACGAAGCCCGCATAGATGTCATGACTCAGGTTGGTAGTGGTCTGATAGTCGTTGAAAAATCCCTCATAAAGGAAGTTGCGGAAAATGGTGTTGGCTGAGCTCAACTCACTCTTCAGTGCCAAGGAATCCGCCTTACTCACCTTATAGTCGATATTGATATCGGCATACTTGGTATTGTCCTCTTCACCTGGCTGCTCTTCACCGCCGCCAGTGGTGTTGTCAGGCAATTCGTATGGATTCTTGCTCATATCGTCCATGTCGTAACAAGAAGCCAAACTTGCCAATGCCATTGACATAAACATAGCCTTGAATATAATTGTCTTTTTCATTGTGTCAATCTGTTTGATGTAAGTGTAATAGAATTTAGAAAGCTACATTGACTGAGAAGCCAAATGTACGAGTATAAGGCACTGCTGCGAAGTCGAGGGCCTGAGAGAACATAGAGGTATCGTAACCTCCGTCAGGGTTGCCTGGTGTATGCTTGAGCAAGAAGCACAAGTTGCGAGCCACAAATGATAATTTCACGTTGGTGAGAGGGGTCTTTCTCAACCAGCTCTTTGGCAAGCTGTAACCCAAGGCGAGTTCCTTCAACTTGATGTAGGATGCGCTGTGGATGAACATCTCTGCATAACCCTTCTGTGACTTATACAAACCGATGTTAGAGTAGTAAGACTGTGCACTAACCTCCTTGGTGTTAGGCTGTCCGTCGGCTGTCACACCAGGTACTATCATGTAGTAATCGCTCACGCCATTGAGTTCTTTGTACTCACCACGATAAGCAGAACGCTCAGAAGTACCTACTGCTGTAGCCATACCTTCTGACACACTGACCACATCGCCACCAAATCGCATATCAAACATAGCTGTCAAGCTAATGCCCTTATAGTTAAGACTTGGGGTGATAGACATCAAGAGCTTTGGCTCGATGTTGCCGATAGGATGATCGAGGATATACTGCTCCAAGTTACCACCTGCATCGGCACTGGTAACAGGCATAGGAAGACCGTCCTCACCGATGACTATCTGACCGTTGGCATCGCGCTTGATGAGGTTGTTGGCATAGATATCACCCAACTTGCCTCCAGCACGTGCACCTACCTTGACTGGCATATTGCCATCGCCATTGAAGTAAATATGGTCTACACCATTAGCCAACTCATCTACACGAGAGATATTCTTTGAGAAGTTCATCGTCAAGTCGAAGGTGAAATCCTTGGTTTTCACTGGTGTACCATAAAGCATCAACTCGACACCCTTGTTGGTAATTTTACCAGCATTGACCCACTGCTGTGTCCAAGGTGCAGAAGCATCAACGAGCATGGCCTGGTTCTTAGTCTTAGTATAATAATAGGTGAAGTCAAAACCCAGACGGTTCTCGAGGAACTTCATCTCAAGACCCCACTCGAACGAAGACTTGATCTCTGGCTTCAGGTTGCTGTTCATCTTTACGGTCTGAGAAACTGGCACACGGATACCATTCTCGTAAGTAAAGCGACGTGTGTTATACAGATTGTATGGACTCGGATCCTTACCTACCTGTGCGAAAGACAGACGGGTCTTGGCAAAAGTCACCCATGCAGGCAGCGGATGCTCGATAGAGCGCATGAAGTCGCTGAATATGTAGCTCAAGCTGGCACTTGGGTAGAAGAACGAGCGGTTGTCCTTTGGCAATGTAGACGACCAGTCGTTACGAGCTGTAAGGTCTAAAGAAAGATACTCGCGGAAAGCCAACTGCAGAGAACCGAATACAGAGTACATAGAACGCTCGTATCCATTTTCACCTGCACTGGTCAGCTGATAACCAGTATTGAAAATCCAGTTGTCCTTCTCCAGCATATTCTTGGTAGCAGCACTCAGCACCTCATACTTCTGGTACATGATGTTGGCACCGAGGTTGTAACCCAATCGCAGGTCCTTGGTAATCTGGTTGTCACCCAAGAAGAGGAAAGAGATGTTGTGCTCGAAGTTGTTTTCCTCCGAACGACTCATATTATCATCGGTAACGATCTCACTCCAGTGTTTACCTGGTGTGCTGACGGCAGAGTTACCCAAGCTCAAATCGGTGGCCTGGATGCGTGTGCGGTAATAGTCGAAAGCATACTTGGCATTAAACTTCAACCAATCGGTAACATTGACATTGGCACCATAGTAACCGAAGGCACGCCAACGCTCATCGCTATTCTGGAAACGATGACGTACATAGTATGGATTGGCATACTGCATATCAGGACCAAACCAGTTGCGATGCAATTGGTCGTCAGTGGTATAGGTCTGAAGATCCTGCAGGCGCACGTTGCCAGGAATCAAAAGCAACTGAGCCACCTCACCGTTCAAACCTGTCATAGGACGGTTCTCGGCCTTCATGCGTGAAAGGGAAATCTTGCTGTCGGTAGAGAGATACTTATTGATTGTTCTGCCTGCATTGAGGTCGACAATCAACTTATCGAGAGTCTCGTCCTTGAAAAGACCCTTGTTGTCGTTGTAACCCAAAGAGAGACGGAAGTGTCCCTTCTCACTTGAGTTGCCGAGGGCTACGGTGTGGAACTGTGAGAAACCTGTGTTGAAATAATCTTTCAACTTATCACCATAATATCTGTAAGCGATGTTCTCGCCCAAGAAAGAAGGCTCCATTCTTCCATCAAGAGGCGCTCCGAAAGCCAACTCGCTCGACAAGGTCTTGTTGCCATCCTCGTCTTCCTTATAAACGACAGCTCCTCGTGAACCCTGACCATACTGCTTCTGCATAGGAATAGTCTCGGCTACTGTGCTCCAGGTGAAGTTGGCATTGTAAGTCACGCCAAATCCCTGCTTATGACTGCCTTTCTTGGTAGTGACATAGATCACACCATTACCAGCACGAGAACCATAGAGGGCTGCAGCATTGGCACCTTTAAGAACAGAGATAGACTCGATGTCCTCAGGGTTGAGGTCGAGAGAAGTTCCACCGCGGTCGTAGCCTCCATAGGCAGAGGCATCAGAACTCTGATTATCAGTAAAAGGCACACCGTCTACTACCCAGAGAGGCTGGTTGTTGTCAGTAAGCGAAGAGTTACCACGGATAGTGATCTTAGTAGAACCACCCAAACCTGTGCTGGAAGTATTCATCTGCAAACCTGCCACCTTACCATCGAGAGCTCCTGTAACAGAAGGATCGCCTGTGGTATTGAGCGCATCAGACTTGACATCCTGAACAGAGTAACCCAACATCTTCTTCTCGCGCTTGATACCGAGAGCTGTAACGACCACCTCGTTCAGCGAATGTGAGTCAGGAAGCATCTGGGCATTTACGTTGTGACCTTCCTTTGCCACCATATCCATGGTCTTGTAACCTAAGTAGGTGAACTGCAAAACAGGAGAAGGCTCGTCGGTCTCAATGGTAAAGTTACCATCCATATCGGTTACAGCACGCTGATTGGTGCCTTTTACCAAAATAGCAGCACCGATGAGAGGTTCCTTGTTCTCATCGAGCAGCGTGCCTTTGTAGGTACGCTTCTGGCGAGGCTGCTGAATGTTTTTAGGAGCAACTGGGGTTTCCTTCTTCTTCAGATAGATGATGCCATCTTTGATAACATAGGTTACATTCTTGTTGTGCAGAAGTTCATTCAATACATCTTCCACCTTTCCATTCGTCACCTGGACTGCATTTACCTGCATCTTTGCCAGGTTGTCATCGTACGTGAACTGGTACTTTGACTGCTTTTGAATCTTCTTGATGACTGTTCCCAATGTAGTCTGAGGAACATTCAGCGTAATCTGAGCCTTGGCGGCTGTCCAAGAACCAGCAAGCAACATCAGCGCAAAGGCAACGGCTGCGGTTTTTGTCTTTTGTAAATGATACCAATGTGTCATAATCTTTGTTTTTAGTCTTTAGGTTGTTAACTACCCGTATTGTTGTTATTAATTTTCGTATATAGAACACCGAAAAACGAAAAAACACTTACTCAAAAAATGATTTTTTTTGAATAAGTGTTTTTTCTGAATCAACTTTCGTTGGGCGTGGAAGCTTCCACACATGCTATATATATAATAAGGTGTATCCTACTTGATAAGATAAACCTTGTTGCCTTTCACCTTGTAATGAATAGGCAGTGTATTCTGCAACAGGTCAAGCACTGAGTCGATAGTCTCTTTCTCCTTGATGACTCCCGAATAAGTGTTGTTCTGGTCGATAGCAGGATCGACTACTACCTGTACCTTGTATATATTCTCCAACAACTTGGCGATGGAGTTTACGTTGGCATTACTGAATGCAGTCTTATGCTCGTGCCACATGGCTTCCTGATAGACATCAGTCTCCGAAACCGTCATGCTGCCCATCCTGGCATCAACGCAAGCCTTCTGTCCTGGCTTCAATACAATGGTTCCCTCATCGTTGTTGCCAGCCACTCTCACCTTTCCTTCGAGAAGACTTACCGATGCTTTCTGCTGTTCCTTGTCTACATGAAAGTTGAACACCGTACCCAGCACCTTGACACTCATCACATCGCTCTCTACGATAAATGGCTGATGAGGATTCTTGGTTACCTCAAAATAGCCTTCACCTTCGATTTCCACAACTCTGTCCTCTGCATCAAACTCTTTAGGGTATTTGATGGCAGACTGCTTGTTGAGCCAAACCTTTGTTCCGTCCGGCAACATCAATGTTGTGTCGTTATCGGCTCCAGTCATGACAACTTGCATCTGCATACTGCGCAATGAGTTGTGCTGCAAATAGAACCAAGCCAGTCCGCCCAGCACACATACCACAGCGACAGCAGCTGCCCGGCGCCACATACTCAACACACGAGCATGATGCTCAGACTGCTGTTCTGCCTCCTGCTTTCTGATGCGAGCCTGCAGTCTTTCCTCTGCCATCCGTATCTGTGACTTGGGCATAAACTGCGCTTTGAGTTCATCGCTCATCTTTTCCGTTTTGAAAAGTTCCTTTTGTTCTTCAGGAAAGTCTTTAAGCCAATCTCTTATCAGCAGGAGTTCCTCCTCGGTACACTCGCCTGCCAGGAATTTGGCCTTCAACTCTTCGTTTATCCTATTTATATCTTGCATAACCTTTTTCTTTTTAAATGGATGATTCTATAAATACCAATTATGATCCTATAAACACCATTACAATTATTGTTGAGAAAACACTTAGTCAGTTTTCAAAAAAATACAAGAGAAATAGAAATAATGTCCCCAAACGGGAACGAAGCATCTTCAGTGCCTTATAAATATGAGCTTCCACCGTACGAACAGAAACGTTCATCATGAGGGCAATCTCACTGTTCTTCATGTCTTTGAGATAACTCAAGACGAAAATCTCCCTGCACTTGTCCGGCAGTTCACTGATGGCTTGATTAATTTTCCTATTCAGTTCTGCATTTTCCATGTCGTGCTCGCCATCACCCATCGAGGAGAGATAGCACGACATACGCATCTCGTTGATGTCTTCTAAAGCCGCAGTGTTGATCTTCTTATAGCGCTTCAGAAAATTCAAGGCTCTCGAATAGATGGTCTTGTAGAGATAAGACTCTATCTGCGGACCTTCTGTATCCAATGCATCCATGCGATTCCATAGTTCAAGAAATCCTTCCTGAACCACATCATCTGCAGCATCCTCCCCCACTATACGCTTGGCATAATAGTACATACGGGGATAATATTTTCTAAATATCGCCTGATACGACTCTTCTTTTACTGTCTGCATCGTAATATCATCTTTAGCAGGCCTCAAACTGTAGAAGATAATGGTATTTTATCACAGAAAAGGCTTATATACTGAACTATTTTTTTGCAAAGTTAAACAAAAAGATAATACAAAACAAATTATCGTTTACAATTTTTCCGTAACACGCATTATTTCTTCTTTGAGAAACTGCGTTATTCCTGTTATCATGGTATTTTGCAAATACAGGGTGGCAGCTTTTTTGATTATTATTTGTAGGGCTTAACTTTTTTGATTATTTTTGTACCAAAATATCTATCTATCATTAATAGAAGCAACTCATAACAAAAACTTCCAACCAAAGATGAAGACTATTCAAAAATACCTCCACAGCATCTATAAGACACTCCTTCTGTGCATCATGCTCTCTTCGCTGTTCTGTATGCCCTTGAAAGCACAGAACCCAGGCGAGACTGTCACAGAGCAAAGCATCAGCAAAAAGGGCGAGAACCATTACTTTTATGTCGTGCCCATCCCCGACAACATCTTCAGCATGATGAAGGGAAAAACATACAAGAAGAATTGTACCGTGCCAAGAAGCGAGCTGCGCTATCTGAGATGCCTGCACATCGACAAGGAAGGCAGGAGCATTGTGGGAGAAATGGTGGTCAACAAAGCCATTGCCGACGACGTGCTCGACATTCTGCACAAACTCTACCGGGCAAAATATCCGATAGAGCGGATGCGGCTCATCGACTATTGGGACGCAGACGACGAACGGGCCATGAGAGCCAACAACTCCTCGTGCTTCAACTTCAGATTCATCTCGCACACACACACCGTCTCGAAACATGGCAGAGGACTTGCCGTAGACATCAACACCCTCTACAACCCCTACCACAAACGACTGAGAAACGGCAAGGAAGTGATAGAGCCTGCCACAGCCCGTCCTTATCTCGACCGAAGCAAGAACCATGCCTACATGATCAGGAAAGGCGACTTGTGCTACCGACTCTTCAAGGAAAAGGGATTCAGATGGGGAGGCGACTGGAAACACAGCAAGGACTACCAGCACTTTGAGAAATAGGGAAGTTAAGAAGTTAAAGGGCAGGAGTTAAGGAGTTAAGACAAATGCTTTAGTGGGCATGAAATTAAAAATTACCGAAGCAAAAAAAGGGTGTGTCATTTACTTACGACACACCCTCTCATACTTAAAACCAATTCAACTTTTCCTACAACCAATATCTTCCGTGACGATGGAAAAATATTCAGCGCCACTTAGTTGTACCAAATAGAATTATATTCTCTACGATCATCTTCTTCGTTGTAGATGTTCTCATACTCCAGGTTCTTTGCCTCGAATGCTTCTAATGACTTTTTCATGATCCGCCCTCCTATATGTTAAAGTTAATAATCTGCTTTATGTCCGCAAATATAGAAAAAAAACAGAGTCACCTTGTCAATAATTCAGAAAAGTTGTGTATTTTTGCAGCATTGTAAAATGTATGAAAATTCTCATTATCAAGCCACAGCATGAATCTATCAAATACTTTCAACCGACTAAGATGGCGACACTGGTTGCTCCTGTCGCTGCTCGTCCTCGTTCTCGTCATTAAGTGGAGCCCATACTTAGGCTACATTTACACCTTATATATATACAGCACCATCGGGAGAATACTCTCTTCCTTTTCGGGCATTTTCCCGTTTACCATAGGCGACATCTTCATCGCCCTCAGCATCGCATGGGTCATTCTTTATCCTCTCTACGAGATTGTCCTTCGCAAACGACTTGCCCGCCGTTACGCCTTTCTGGCACCCAAGGGGAGTTGTTATCCCAAGACAAAGACGGTGTGGGGAAGAGTGGCAGAATATCTGCTGTGGATCTACGTATGGTTCTACATGGCCTGGGGACTCAACTACTCGCAGCCCAACATCTATCAGCGCATAGGCATGAAGCCGGCTAAGGTGAGCGAGAAAGTTTTCAGAGAGTTTGCCTATCGCTATGCCGACAGCCTCAACTTATTGAGTGAAGAACGAAGAGTGAAGAACGAAGAATGGAAAGGGAAGAGCGAAGAATGGAAAAGAAGAGTGAGTGATGCAATTCTGACAGAATATGAAAAAATGGGTCGTCGAGAAGGCATCAACCCTTCCTTCAACCCTCACCCCCATGTCAAGACCATGGTGTTCACTCCCCTCAGTTCGATGGCGGGCGTCACGGGCAGCATGGCTCCTTTCTTCTGCGAGTTTACGCTGAATGGCGACATTCGCCCTCACGACTATCCTGCCATCTATGCACACGAATATGCGCATTTCTTAGGAATAGCCAATGAGGGCGAAGCCAACTTCTACAGCTATATTGTCTGCACTTCATCAACAAATCGAGCAGTAAGGTTCTGCGGATATTACCACATCTTCTTCCATGTGCTCCACAATGTCTTCGATATCTTAGGCGAAAAGGAGGGAGAGAAATTCCTGAGCCACATCCGTCCCGAGATCATCCGTCTGGCAAAGGACGACCGCCACTACTGGCTCAGCAAGCGAAGCAAGGTGCTTGATGCCGCACAAGACTTCATCTTCGACCTTTACCTCAAGGGCAACAACGTCTCGGAAGGCCGAAAAAGCTATTCGGGTGTTGTCGCCCTGATATTGGCATGGGAAGGACAGAAGAAAAAGGAATGAGTTTCTTCTACAAGTCTACTCTCACGACACGGAACCCGACATTGGCATATTTGCCTGTTCCTGTACGGGCATCATCCGAATATTCGCTTCGACAGGCATCGCGGCTCGAGTCCCAGCTTCCACCTTTCACAATATATTCGCCTAAAGCATTCTGGGTAGAAGTCCATTCCCAACAGTTGCCCCAGAAGTCAATGCCTCCACAGGCTCCTGTCGTTTGAGCATAGGCGTCTACCGCCGTCAATCCCTTCTCCACATGGTCGCTATTCATGCTCACATCCTTAGGCATGTGGCCAGCAGCCAAAATCCACTCTTCCTCCGTAGGCAGTCGATAAGCATGCAGAGCATCCTTTCCACTCAACCACTCACAATAAGCCATCGCCTCATCATACGAAACATTGACAACAGGATAGTTGTCCTGTCCCGAGGCATAGCTGAAACCAGGATTGTATGCAGCATATTCCTTATTGGTGACCGGAGCATAAGCGATATAGGCATTCTTGGCCGAAGAACCTCGCAACACAAGCCACTCATCATCGGGATTATCATCTACACGAGGATCTACAAGACGCCAGAACTGCTGTTCCAGACGAATTTCACGATTCTCGACCATCTCATCCACAATAGCCTGCATCTCTGCTACCAGGTCGGGGGTCTTTGCCTCACGCTCCAGTTCGCGCAGTTTCGCTTTCTTGCGGGCCACTACCTTGTCATACTTCACGCCCATCTGATTCATCAACGCCTGCTTATTTTCATCGGTAGGATTCTGCTGATAAGCCACCAGCATGTTCTTGGTCAATTCATCAAGATTAGGTCGCTCATCCTCCACAAACGGAGCATTGACATCGGCAAACTCCAGTTCACTTTCTACCAAGTCGAGTGGAGAAATAAACTCGCCAGCCTGAATAGTCTGATGCACTCCGAAATAACTTGCCACCTGATTGCCTTTGTAGATAGAGAGACGATATCCGCCATAAAGATCGCAAGGGAAGGTAACAATATAATAATCCTTTCCAGGAGTGAGCGTACCACCTTCCGGTGCCGAGAAAGTGATGATCGACTCCTTATCGCCGGACAGGTTGCCTGCTATCTGATAGCCATCCACACTCTCCAACTCCACCTTGGTAATACCTTCCATGGCAAAGTTAAGCTTCACACCACCTAAATTCTTACTTACTATTTCATCAAGAGAAACCGTTGTGGCGGCTGACTGGCTTGCAGGTACGGTGACATCCTCAGTTCCTGTCTGCGGTGAATCTGGTGTTTCTGTATCTTCTGCATCTGGCAGAAAAGAGTCGTTATCGGACGAACAAGCTGTCAACGAAACAGCCACAACGGATATAATAGAGAGAAAAAAGTGTTTGAGTTTCATATTGATTTCAGTTTTCGCATATTGCAGCATTGCCCATTAAGACAATGCTGTCATATTATTATTTAGTTTTACTTTCGCATTTTTTCAGCATCTTACATATTGCCACCTCTTGGCGCTCTTCTTGCCCCAGGTTTGCCTCCATTCTGCTTACCCTTCTGCGCAAAGCGCTTCATCATCTGTCGCTCTATCTCATAGACACGCTGTATCTGATTCTGAGTAAGGAACTGAGAGTATTTCTTGTAATACTTCTGACGGATGTTGAGAATCTTCTCGCTCATCTCGAAACGCTGCTTTATCTGCTGCTCGGTCTGCGCCTCAGAGCCATCCATATTGCGGCGGGGACGAGGGCCAAGAGCCCATATCTCTTTCTGGCACTGGGTGTAAGTGTCAATAAACTGGCTTTTTGCCTTCTCATCGAGAGCCAGATCGTTGGCAATGTGCTGTGCCTGTTTTTCAGCCA
>OQVT01000839.1_pt1 | contig 18435 bp, 16 predicted proteins | sample 1691561 | NCBI WGS metagenome assembly OQVT01 (sample SAMN03418260, study PRJEB22391) | human gut metagenome | biome: human-gut; feature: organic feature; material: feces | host: Homo sapiens | place: Tanzania | collected 2013-01 | reverse complement strand
GAGAAATGTATAGATAATTGATGTATTCGGCAAATCAAAATTTATAACTCTGAGCTTAATGTTTCACGTGAAACAGACAAAAATGAAATCCCCCTCCGAATTTCGAAGGGGGATTTCTGTGTATTGGACAAATATTTGTAGAATGCTTAGTTTTTATTATAGGTGCGATACATCTTGATTGGCTCAGGATTATCGCTAATGCTCCACACACCGCATGGGCACACACCGGCACAGATACCGCAACCGATACATCTATCAGGATTGGACTCATAGCTCCAGGAACCATCCTCATGCTGTACACGAGTAATAGCCTCCTCTGGGCAGGACTCCAAACACATTTTGCAGTCACGACAAGTACCACAGCTAATGCAACGAGCAAAGTCCTGAGCAGGCTCACCCAAATTGCAATGATGACACTTGGTGAAATATGCCTTAGACAGACGCTCTGCTGGAATCTTGTGCTTCTCTGGGAATGGTGTCATAGCCTGTCCCATTACATATTCATCTACATAATGAGCAGCCTTAATACCATCGCCAATGGCATCAGTCAAACGGCCTGGCTTAATCACATCACCAGCAGCAAATACTCCTGGCAGAATGGATTTATCTTCCTTGGCAATGAGCCAGCTGCCCCGGAACTTCTTAATGGAATCATCCTCTGGCAGATAATCCAAAACTGGAGCCTCACCAATGGAAACAATTACCTCATCAGCAGGGATAAATCTGCCATCGTTGGCATATACACCCTCCTTGGTAATCTTTTCGGTAAAGAAAGGCCATACCAGCTTACCGCCACGGCCCTCAACATAGGCAATTTCATCAGCAAAAGCTGCTGGCTTCTGTACATCCACAGCCACTACAGACTCAGCACCCATATCATAGGCAGCACGGCAGGTATCCATACCGGAATTACCACAGCCGATAACTACAACCCGCTTGCCAACCTTTGGATTAAGACCTGCATTTACCTTCTTCAGGAAATCCAGTCCCATAGTCAAAAGCTCCTTGCCCTCCCAGTTGAAATAACGGGATTCATGGCCACCAGTAGCTACAACTACAGCATCATTTTCCTGCTGAATCTGAGCAAATTTCGCCTTATCTACACGGCAGGAAGTCACAAACTTCACACCGATGCCCTCAATGCGCTTCAACTCGCTAACCAGCACATCATGCATCAGACGGCCTCTAGGAATAACCTGCTCCAGCTTGCCGCCAATATGCTCTGCATCATCATATACAGTAACAGCATGGCCCTTGCGGCGCAGCTGCCAAGCAGCAGACAAGCCTGCCATACCGCCACCAATAATGCCGATTTTCTTACCAGTTTCCTTCTCTGGAGGAGCTACCTGCTGATAAGCAGACAACCAGCCCAGATTGCCAATCTGAATTGGCTCATCAATGCCTCCACGAGTACAACCATCCATACAAGGATTTGGGCAGACACTGCCGCAGACGGAGCCTGGGAATGGTGTATATTCCAGCTCCAGCTCAATAGCTTCCTGCACCTTACCCTGACGCAGCAAATTCATGCGACGCTGAGTAGGGATGCCAGTAGGACAGCTAAATTCGCAAGGAGCATTAAATTTTGCATTATCCCAGCTTGGTACGCGGAGACGGTACAAGCCGTGGGAAATTGTATTATGAACAGCAAAATCATCCATAGCAACATCACTGAAGATACCGCCCTTTACCCATTCCTGAGTACGGAACTCCTTCAGGGATTCTCTTTTCTTTGGCTGAGCCTGCTTTTCCTCAAAGGTAAGAGGACGCAGCTTCTTCCACTGAGACCAATCAGACAGCTCTGCCTTTAGCTCAGGCTTCTGAATTTTTGCCAGGAACTCATCCATGCCCCCAGCCAGGAAATCAATATCCTCCTGCTCCAAATCCAAATAGCAGATATCTGCTGGATAAGAGCTAATAGGGCCGCGGACATAAACAACGCCGCCAACCATGCCTACACAGGCACGCTCCCCTAAAACAGAGGTAAATTCATCACAATCATAACCGCAGACAACAGCACGACCGCCACCCATAAACTCAAAAGAGAAGGAACCGGTATTCTTCAAAATCCACAGCTCTGGCTCCTCATAGAGAGGATCATGCTTCATCAAAGAACCACTACGGGTACCAGCCCGGCCACCAATGTAAATCTTACCGCCAGCAGAGCAATGACCTGCTGTATCACCAGCATCACCATGTACGGTAATAATACCGCCAGCATTCAGCCAGCCCACATCAGCAGAGGTAGATTCCTCCACCACAATTTCGGTATTAGGCAGGCACATGGAGCCTACACGCTGACCAGCATTGCTTACATGGAAAAACAGCTTTTTGCCCTCAGCATTCCACAATGGACCGCCAATGTCATGCTGACCGGAAGCATGAATCTTAAACTCAGTTTCACCGTTGCGTACAGCTTCCTCAATGGCCAACAGCAAATCCTGGGTGGACATACGATCATGTCCCTTAATAGTTTCTATCTCAAACATTTCCGTACTCCTCCCTTATTAGCATACATACTGGATGCCCAGCTTATCAGCAATAGCCTTATCAGTAGATACCAAAGCATCACTACGGCCAACAGGTATAGAGCTGTTACCAATAGGAGCCATCAGCTTCTTCAGCTCAGCATCAAAGGCCAATACATAGTCAACAATCTTCTGAGCACCTCTATCAATATCCAGTCTCTTAACCAGACGAGGATCCTGAGTACAGATACCCATTGGACACTTACCAGTATTACAGGAGTTGCAACGGCCCTGCTCATTACCAACACAGCCCAACAGCTGAATCAATACCTTACCTACAAATACGCCATTAGCACCCAGACACATCATCTTGAAGGCATCTGCTGCAGCATTACCAGTCATACCGATACCGCCGCCGCCATAGAGAGGAATCTGTCCCTGGAGGCCCTGCTTTACAGCAGCCAGATAGCAATCACGAATCTTGGATACGACAGGATGACCAGTATGATCCAAGGAAACCTCATTGGCTGCACCAGTACCGCCCTGAATACCATCAATAAAGAAACCACCGCAAATCTTGTATGGATCACGCAAAAGGTTATTATATACAGATACAGAGGTAGCAGATGCCGCACACTTGATAGCTACCGGTACACGGAAGCCAAAGGCTGCATTAAGGGACAAATGCATTTTCTGTACAGATTCTTCGATAGAATACAAGCCCTGATGATTTGGTGGTGAGGAAAGAGTTGCCTTTGGTACACCACGAATAGCCTGTACATGCTCAGCAACCTTGGCTGCTGGCAAAAGACCACCATCACCTGGCTTAGCACCCTGACCAATTTTAATCAAAACACCAGCTGGATCAGTTACCATATGAGGAATAGCCTTAACAATACGGTTCCAACCAAAGTGACCAGATGCAATCTGGAGAATGAAATACTTCAAATAATCAGACTCCATCAGCTTTACAGGCATACCGCCCTCACCAGAACTCATGCGCACTGGCAAACCGCATTTCTCGTTCAGGTAAGCACAGGCCAAAGCCACTGCCTCCCAAGCACGAGTGGACAGAGCACCAATGGACATATCAGAGAAAATCAAAGGATAAATCCAATTTACTGGAGGAGTCTTAGTGGCCATAACCATTTTGCCATCCTTCATCTGGAAAGGCAGCTCCTTGGCAGACAGAACACGGCCAAATGGGGAACGAATATCAAAGGTATGACGAGCAGCATCCAGAGATGGATCTGTCATCTGAGAAATACGACCAACAATAATGCTATCCAGAGTTCTCTGGGCATTCAGATTGGTACGGCCACCACGCTTAATAGGGCCTGCATCCTTAGAAAGGAGAGTCTTTCTGCTATCTGGATTCCGCACTGGATGAATAGCATTATTAGGACAAACCTTTTCACACATACCGCAGCCACGGCAGAAGTCAGTAAGGCTGGCTACCTGCTTAATAATCGGGCGAGCCACATGTCTATGCTCTGGCTTTGGCTGACTATCTGTGGAAACCACAATGGACTGAGCCTGAGTTTCTACCTTGATGGCCTTGAAGGAACAGCTAGCTACACAGCTGCCGCACATAGTACATCTATCTGCATGATATTCAATTTTCCAGGCAAGGTCATTTACAGAAATATCCTGTGTCTTTACTGCTTCCATCTCTGTACCTCCAGCTCATTGTCTATTACGATTACTTCACGCTCATTTGGATAAATATCCTTGGTCATATCTCTATCTGGCATAATTTCGTTCAAGCCGCAAACCTCTGAGGCAATAGCCACAGTGTTTTCGTCCTGACCAATAACTACTGGACGCAGCTTCTTGGAGTCACAGCAGGTAATCATGCGATGATCAGGCAAAGTGGCAATAATGGTATTTGGACCATTGATTTCCAGATGTGCCAAGGACTGACGAATAGCGGTGAGAACATCCTTATCCACACGCTTCTCAATCTCCTCGAAAGGCAATGGAGTAATAACATGCTTGTAGTAATTAATAGGCCACTGCAGCTCGTGAAGTACATAATGAAGAGTGTAAAGGAAGCACTGGGAGTCAGACTCGAAACCAATATAGCCACGATGCAGAGACTTCTGGAACTCCTTATTCTTAGTGTAGAAAGTATTCTCGCCGTTAGCACAAAGGGTATAACCCTGCAGGAAGAATGGATGAGCGGCATAGCGAACAATATCATAGTTAGTGTTCTGACGGCACTGTACCACAATATTCTTAGCAGACAGACAGCCATTGTCCTCCCAAAGATGGAAATAAGTAGCAATATCTCTTGGATCACCAATTTCCTTCAAAGTCAGTACATCAGGCCAGAAGGAATATACATACCCCTCGCCGGCATCCTCCAACAGCTTGCGGAGAGCCAGACGGGTATTCAACAGTACATCCTCTTTTTCCTTCTGAGACAGCTCGTTGTAATGCTCAGGGAAATCATAATTACGGAATACATAATATGGCATAGCCTGAATATCCAAACCAGGCTCCTTATTAGGTACAGGAATCCACTCAGCCAACTGTACAAAGTTATGGCTGTCCATATATTCCTCTACCATCTGGTTGCCCTTCTGGGTGCAGGCCATAGAAAGCAAAGGCTTATCCTTGTAGGTGGAAAAAATTCCATACAAATCCTGCATAACCATTGCAAAGCCGGAGTTATCATGTCCCTCCTGCTGAGGCAGCATCAGATGCAGGGCCTTGGATGGATGCACAGGCACCTTGCTCTTGATAGAACCAATTCTACACATATTAACACTCCTCCAATACACACATATAGACAATAAGCTGGTATCAGCTATTGGATAACTTCTATATGTTTATGTAATAGAAGCCATTCAGTAACCGATATAGTTTATCACTCACCAGCGGACATTTATACCTAACTTTTAGTATATTTGTCTGCGGTAAGTATTATTATAGGTATATTATGAGTAACTGTCAATATAAATATTCAATACTTCACCACGGTAAAGCCCACGAAACCCTTGATTTTATTGGTTTTATTATTTTCTCAATGCATAAATATACAAAAATCATGCATATTTTATAATTATACAACTCAGCGATAAATGAAAAATATCCTCTCAATCCCGCTATAACAAGGTTTAAGGACCATAGCCCATTATCATAGCCTGTTTATGTTTTTCATTGTATTCTTGTATACCGTAATACTTTATTCTTTTACAGAAATATATAATAACAAATAAGTCATAGAAAAAGGTCGTTGTATATCCTAACGGTTATACAACGACCTTACATTGTGCATTATTTTTTTATACCACAGTTACCGTATATTTTATAAATACCCTGCTGGATTTACAGCTCTGCCGTTAATCCGCACCTCATAGTGTACATGAGGGCCGGTGCTATATCCGGTACTGCCCATATAGGCAATAACCTGGCCTCTGCGGACATATTGTCCTGGAGATACCACCACAGCCTGTGCATGGGCATATCTGGTCAAATAGCCATTGCCATGATCTATATCCACCATATTGCCATAGCCACCAGAGTTCCAGCCTGCATCGGTTACTACACCATCAGCTGTAGCCACAATCGGTGTACCTGCATCATCGGCAATATCAATACCAGGATGGAAATCAGAACCACCCCACCGCAAGCCATAAGGGGAACTAACATCACCAGTGGTAGGCCAAATAGATGGTGTGGTAACAGCTGCCCCTTGCTCATTGCCTAACAAGGTCTGCTGCTCCTTCATGGCTTCCTTTAGCTGCTGAATGCTGGCCTTGCGAATAGCTACTCTCTGCTCCAAATCGCTCAAAACTGTACTCACATTCTCAATATTGAGACTCTGATTAACAGGGCCGCCCTGACCATTGTGAGTGCCATCACCGCCATTGCCTTGTGGTGTATCACTGGCTCCAGCTTCCATGCCAGTAATCTGCCTCAGCTCCATTTCCACCTGCCCCAGCTCACTAAGCTGGCTTTGAAGATTATCTGCCTTCTTGGACAGCTGCAGCAGCTGTTCCTGCTGAATGCTATTTACCTGCTGGAGACGCTCGATCTGAGCAGCCTCATCCCGCAAGGAATAGCTGGTATAGGTAGAGTAACCAAAGGCCCCTACCAGCAGCAAGGCTCCTGCGACAACAGAAGCAATACCACATTTCACCCATTTGGCTGGCAAGTGAATGCTGCGAGCATCCTGTCCATCATTGGAGCTGATGCGGATGGTATATTCCTTTGCTATTTTTTTCTCTTCCTTGTTTTCTTGATTACTCAAGTAAACTCCTCCAAACTCAAAAATGCACCTAATAGCTCTAAAAAATTTTCCAAAGTATTTTACCACATTTGCTCATACTTTGCAAAACCTACTACCATCTATTTTCCTCCATTAATCTGAAAAAAAACTGACAAGATTTAATTCTCGCCCACAATCTTGTTGGCAATATTCAGAGCCTTAACACCATCAGAAGCATAAAAGTCTGCTCCAGCCTCCTGAGCATATTCCTGAGTGAGAGCTGCTCCCCCTACCATAACCTTGGCCGGAATATTCTCTTCCTTCAGCTGACGAATAACCTCGTCAATCTCCGTCATGGTGGTGGTCATCAGTGCGCACAGACCTACAATAGCAGCCTTGTTTTCCTTGGCAGCTGCCACAATATCCTCTGCTGGAACATCCTTGCCCAGGTCAATCAAATTGAAACCACTATTTTCCAAAAGGGCACCTACAATATTCTTGCCCAAATCGTGAACATCACCCTTAACAGTGGCCAGCACTACAGTTCCCTTGGTATTATCACCAGCAGAGGCAGGGAATTTCTCTTTCAATACCACAAAGGCGCTGCGCATAGCCTCTGCAGACAACAGAACCTGAGGCAGGAAAACCCGCCCGGCGCCAAAGTCTACACCCACCTCATTCATAGCTGCCGTCAAAGCCTTTTCCGTCAGCTCATTAGGCTCAATACCTGTATTGAGAGCATTCTCCACCAGAGAACGGATTTCATCAGCCTCACCTTCAATAACCGCAGCTTTGAGAGCCTCCAAAGGACTTAGCTCCACATGCTTAGCCACCGCAGCCTTTTTAGGTACTGCCAGATTTTTGTCATTACGGCTGAAATCCCGACCATTAGCGTCCTTGCCCAGCAAAGCCATAGAGGCCATCAAGGCATTCTGCATGGACTCATCATAAGGATTCATAATCGGCGCATCCAAGCCTGCGGCCAGACACATGGTAAAGAAGGTGCTGTTAATCAGCGGACGATTTGGCATACCAAAGGAAATATTACTCAGGCCCATAGTAGCTGGATAGCCATAACGCTGGCGGTAAAGCCGCAAAGTTTCCAGCGTATGGGTGCAAGCATCTGCATCTGCAGCAATGGTCATAACCAAACCATCCAGCAGGAAATCTCCATCCTGCAAGCCAGCCTTTTTAGCAGTGCTAATAATGATATCCATAACTTTCAACCGCTCCTCAGCAGTCTTTGGAATGCCCTCGTCTGTCAAAGGCAGACACAAAATGGCTGCACCATATTTACGAGCCAGAGGAATAAATTTTTCCAGCCTTTCTACCTCAGCGCTGACAGAATTTATCAAGGCACGGCCAGGATAAGCCCGCAGACCTGCCTCCAGGGCTACAGGATCGCTGGTATCAATGGCCAAAGGAGCATCTGTCAGCTGAGCAATTTCCGTAACCGCCCGCTTCATGGCAGCTGCCTGATCAATACCGCCTACACCCATATTTACATCCAGAAGCCCTGCACCAGCCTTAACCTGATCCAGTGCTTCTCTCTTTACAGACACAAAGGAACCATCCTTGATTTCGGCCGCCAGCTTTTTTCTACCTGTAGGATTAATGCGCTCACCTATCAAAACAGTAGGCAGTTCCTTATCCACTACCACAGTTTTGCTGCGCCTTGTACGAACTTGAATTCGTCGAAGGCGTTTCCTGCCTCTACGCAAACCGTGAAGGAACGTGATGCGTCAGTCTCGTTGCAATTGATAATAACTTTTAATTCGCGGTCTTCCACCTTGATGAGATACCAGTCTCCCTTGATTTCCTTGCCTGATGTCATTTCCAGGAATTTGCCTCCTTCCTCCACGCTGGCAATCCAATAGTTTTTGTAGTTCTTGCAGACAAACAGGCAACTACCTCCTGCGGCTTCCACATTCAGTTCACCATTCTTCAATCCCGAAGGAACCGTACTCCACTTCATAGGATCGGCAAGTCCGTCAGGATCGGACACATCGCAACTGGTCAGGGACATTACACCTGCCAACAAGCATAACAATAGTTTTTTCATATACACAGTAAGTTTTAAGGTCAGCTTAGAATGACCAACCGAAACCGATATACGGGAAGAAAGCATCCTTATTGATGCCGCACTTGTCGCCAAAGTTGAATGACGGCGAGATACCTACACGAAACACAAAACCGTTGGGGCGCTGATAACGGTAGCCAATGTTGCCGAAGAAGAAATAGCCGAAACGGGTTTCCATATCTGAGTAATACTTGATTTTAACATACCCTTGGTCTGTATTCTCTGTATCAGGATGCAAAGCCGGATCTTCAAAACACGCCACAATCTCCCTGATCTGATACACACCCATGCTTAAGCCGAAGCCCAGTTCCAACTTGCTGTTCTTCTTTCCGAGCAGATAGTTCAGTTCCAATGGAGCCGCCACGCCGCTAATCTTTTTTTCAAACAAGCCGATATCGTTGCCATAACCATACCCAAGGCCCACACGGTAGCCTAAGCCAGAGTTACCTTTGAAGCGGCTGTCATAGTTGAGACCTACAAGATTCTGCGCACCAAAAAATTCGACGGAGAAACTGCGTAACTTCTGTTGTGCCATTACTGCTGAAAAACAGCATAACGCAAGTAGTGATAATACGGCCTTTTTCATTATATATTATATGTTTATTTTCTATGAATATTTCACCTTTAGTTTGCCTCAACATAATGTCCTAATCGGTCGGCTCTTGTTCCATCGACAAAAAGATAGAAATTGCCTCCTGGATTTTCTATGACCAAGACTTCTGTATAAGTGAAACCTGGGTAAGTTGTATGTAATGTGTCAAGCACACGACTCGATATAGTAGTGTCTTCTGGCAAGGCATATCTCGTCTCTTCCCATTTTGCATCAGGATGGTTTGAATCGAACGATACCGACTTGATCACCCCATCATGCATGATGAGATAGCTATCAAAACCCAGATCGTTAATATATGCAAGCACTTTGGCACCTCTGTAATGCTCAGTAATCCAGTCCATATCGGTAGGGAACGGTCTTACGTAAGCGTTATTGTTCAGTTCATAATCGCAAGATTTGAGCAACGTGCCCTCGCTGTCGATAACAAGTGTGTGGACCCAATTCTTATCCATTGACGGATCTTGAACAAGATAACACAATTCATAGTATTTACCACTTATACAAGCTTGTGTTATTTCCTTGATTCTCCAAAACTCATAGTTGTCAGTATCAGAAAGTTCTCTGGATAATCTCTGTTGCACATTGGCAGGTAATTTGTTGACATCTGACAAAGTAAGTATACTACGGTTCCACACATTATCTACATACACCGCAAGCAATTCGTCCCCTGCCTTGTCCTCGCAATAGACATAAGTTTCCTGCTGCCCCGTATGGCGGTAGAAACCATTACCAGAACAAACCTGTTTTATGGTATTTGCTCCGTAGCGATTACTGAAATCCTTGGCTATTGATTCGGGCAAACTATTGTAATCTACCGGTGTTTCATTTTCGGAGTTACATGAAGAGAAAACGAAAGTAATGGCTGCAGCCAATACGCATAATAAATTTTTTGATAATTTCATTTTGTATTCTATTTGGTTATTTGTTTCATTTCATGGCACCTTTTCTCGCCATGGCAGAATTAAAGCGAGCTTTATTCTGCTCATCTGGCTTAACGAAGACGTGTTTCTGATGTGTTAGCGCATCACCTTTTTGGTTTTGCCATTCTGCCGAATAATGGTCAATCCGCGGTGGTTGGCAGATACGCTTCGACCCTGCATATCATAATAGTGCACGCTGGTATCGGTCGCCACCTTAGCCTGATGAATGCCTGTAGTCTGTTCGGCGAGTTCGCAAGTGCCATCAGCAGACTTGGTCAATAGGCGTTCGTAGAACTTGCCACCCAGACCACGCACTGGTCGATAATCGGCATCCTTTACATCTTTTGCTACAAGACGCACGCGATAGGTGCCGGCTGTCAAGCCACTAAGATCATAGGTCTGACGTGCTGAGCCATTGTATTGAGCATAGTGGGCCATATTGATATTGACATATTCGAAATATTGCTTTTCGGTAGAACCTTCTGCGGTATTCTCCAAAAGGACTCCTACTGTACCATCAAAATCCAGATGGCCTGTATTGAAGAGATTGATGTTCGATACACTAAGTTGTCCTTCGGGTGTGATAAAGAGACCGCTGAGCGACGAGGTGCATCCCATGTGCGACTCAAAGGGCATTCCTGTCACAGCCTCTTTCTGTGGGATGAGTCGTGTGATGATGTCCTGTCCGGAATTAAAGGCAAAGCTGTTGTCAGGATTGAGTTTGTCGATGGCAAAATAACCATCACAAACGCCATTCCATCCCCAGTTAACATAGATCATACCATTGGCATCAACACCAGTCAGCAGAAATTCATGTCCACCTTGGCCTGAGTCATCATTGGCTCCCATGATAATGGGGCGTCCTTCTGCCAATTCGGTATAGACGATATTCATCCATTCGCTGTCGGAATAGAAGTCGCGAAGCACATAATGGGTAGCATCTTCATTATAGCCGAAGACCGTAGCAAGAGCTGCTGCCGCCACATGTGAATAGGCACCGCTTCCGTCTGAGGCATAATTCATATTAACGGCACGACCACAGTCATAGACCAACTGTCCTATGTTCTGCTGCTGTTTTTCTGTTACGTCAGCAGCACGGGGATCATAAGGAATATTGTCCCAGTCGTAGTCGGAATTGACGTTCTCCACCACAGTCTTTGAGGAATAGGCTTCCAAGGTTTCATTATAAATCTGAGTAGTATAACGTCCAGGACCTTCTGCATGAGAGGGATAGGCATAGTAGCGAAGCACTTGAGACATAGCTGTTGCCACACATCCGCAAGGCACGTGTTCTCCCTTTACCGTTGGACAATAGTAGTTATAAGGCATATCCTGTCCCCATTTCGTTTGCAACAGATTATCAACTACCGTGAAGTCTGGTTGCTCATCGGTGGAATAATGTTGCTGTTGCAATGCCTTGTCAGTAGCTTTCAACCACCATTTCAATCCGCAAGGCAGATGTTTGGCATCGAAATTGGTTTTTGAATAACCTAACACCGCTCTGCCATCGCTTGTTTTTCCCACGACGACAAATCCCTGCATGGCACTACGATAGATGGCATAGGTATTGGTTTCGGTGGCAAGTGTCACCATTCCATTGATACCCATCTGTTGCAATTGCCGATTGGCAATCTCTTTCATCACTTGTTGGCTTCTAACAATGGCAAAACCTTGCAACGATGTTGTCATCGCCACCAACAGAAGAACTAAAATCCGTTTCATTTAATCTTTATTTGTGTGTATTGTGTTTATATCGTGTTTTTATTTCACCAATACCACGAGATACTTACTGGTGGACCAGAACAATTGTGGATTGGTGATGCGAAGCACATACTGCTTGTTGGCATCGCGGTCGAGCGTATAGCTGGCTTGCGGATGTGAGGTGAGTAGTTTTGCGCTACGCGAATAGAGACGTATCTCCTTATCCACACGGATATCTATCTTGGTGAAATAGTCGCGATTGAAGTTTGACTGGAGTACTTTACCATCTACAATGATACGCTGTCCTTTGAGTTCTTTCTTTGTACCATAAACAAACCATGCGGTATTGAGCTGCTTATCCTGTACAGAGATGGTTTGCGACTTCTGACTGCTTTCCTCTTTCAGCGATGACACATTGGTATTGAGGTTGGTCACCTCCTTATCGAGTTCACCGATGCGCACATCCTTGGCTTCAAGTTCTGCACGAAGCTGACGCATCTGGGCATCCTTCTCCTCCATCTGACGGGTGAGATTGTCGAGGGTGCGGCGCAGTTCATCACTTGCTACCGAACTTTGGCGAAGCTGGTTGCGCATTTTATTGATAAGTTCGCGATTGTGCTGCATGGTCTGCTGGATAATCTGAATATTCTCGCGAATGCGCTCCACAGCATTGGCACCCTCACCCTGTTGGGCAACGGTAACTCTATTCTGTGCCTGATTGATGGCACGGAAGCCCTCTTCGATATCATTGATGGTGGAAACCATGTCGTTGATCTCGTTATCCTTCTGTTGGATGATGCGATTGAGTGAATCGGTCTTTTGGGCTATCTTCACTTCTTCTGCTTTCGGACCTTTCTGTCCGCAAGCCACAAGCATCATGGCGCCAATGGCCAAAACTATCATCTTTTTCATAATTCTTGTGTTTTGTCTTATTACCTATTTTATATTATACATAAGTGTTTTACTTTCATGTGGGCTTGCCTGCCAAGACTATGACAAACTCGCCACGTGGGTCGTGCTCTTGAAAATGGGCAATGACTTCTGCCAAAGTGCCACGCACACTCTCTTCGTGTACTTTGCTAATCTCACGACAAGCACTAACCTGACGATCGGGTCCCATCACCTCTGCCAACTGCTGGAGAGTTTTCAATACACGGTAGGGTGACTCATAGAATATCATCGTGCGCTCTTCATCAACCAGCGACTGTAGTTTGGTCTGGCGTCCCTTCTTCTGAGGCAGAAATCCCTCAAAGCAGAAACGATCACAAGGCAGACCGCTACTAACCAATGCCGGCACGAATGCCGTTGCACCAGGCAAGGTTTGCACCTCTATGCCAGCACGCACCGCTTCACGCACCAAAAAGAATCCGGGATCGGAAATACCTGGTGTGCCCGCATCGCTGATGAGGGCTATGGCTTGTCCGGCTTTGAGCCGTTCTACTATTGATGCACTTGTGCCGTGCTCATTGAATTTATGATGCGAAAGTAAATGCTGCTGAATCTGGAAATGTTTCAGCAGGTTACCGGAAGTACGCGTATCTTCCGCCAACACAAGGTCGGCCTCTTTCAAGATACGGACTGCCCGAAAAGTCATGTCCTCCATATTGCCAACAGGCGTGGGAACGATATACAGGATACCCATAACAGGGGACAAAGTTACGAATAAGCATGGAGAACACAAAGAAAATTATTATTTTTCTTGTTGTTACGGGATGAAAGTAACTTTTATTCACTAAAGCTTGCGAGAAAACGAAGGCAGAAGCAAATCCTAATGACCGATTTGTGAGAAAATAGAAGTTTTTTATCGAAAGTAAGAGAAGATATTGGTGTAATTCAAATAAAATGCCTACATTTGTAGCATGATTACAGAAAACATGATTGGCGAAGTGCGCCGCCCAGGCAGAATAGAGGTAGTATGCGGTTCGATGTTCTCAGGGAAGACAGAAGAACTCATACGCCGTTTGCGTCGTGCCCAGTTTGCAAAACAGAAAGTCGAGATTTTCAAACCATCCATCGACACACGCTACAGCGATGAAGAGGTGGTGAGTCATGATCATAACACCATCTCATCAACTCCGATAGAGTCGTCTGCCAGCATTCTGTTGCTATCAAGTGACATCGATGTGGTGGGTATCGACGAGGCACAGTTCTTCGATGACGGTCTGGTGGACGTATGCAACCAGTTGGCCAACCGTGGTGTGCGCGTCATCGTGGCAGGACTCGACATGGACTTTAAAGGCATTCCTTTCGGACCAATGCCAGCACTCTGTGCCATTGCTGATGATGTAACGAAGGTACATGCCATATGCGTGAAATGCGGTTCACTGGCGTATGTCAGCCACCGCACCGTTGACAGCGACCGTCGTGTACTCTTGGGCGAAACCATGGAGTATGAACCGCTCTGCCGCGAATGTTACAAGAAAGCACTTCAAGCCGAACAACAATAGCCTATTCACCTTTTATACAATAACCCTTAAACCTAAATGTTATGAAACAGAAAACGATGAAACTCGCCCTGATGCTCCTTGTAGCTGTTGTGGCATTCACCTCGTGTTCGAAATCCAGTAAGACAGCACGCTTCCTGCCTGACGATGCCATTACTATGCGCATCGATGTGAAGCAGATTCTCGACAAGAGTAAAGCTGCCGACAACGATGCAGTCAAACAGCAACTGGCAAAGAATCTGGAGGCTATGGGCAAAAATGAAGAAGCTAAAGCGGTATTGAAAGCTGTGGCTGAAGATCCTGCTAAGGCTGGTATCGACCTGCGCCAACCCTTATGGGTAAGTGCTAATGCCGAAGGCAAAAATGTATTGCTGGTGGGCGAACTGCTCGACAAAGACGATTTCGTGAAATTGCTTACCGCCTTGGATAAGGCTCCAAAAGAAAAAGACGGCATACAATATATCGGAGAAGGAACCAATGTGATTGCCTTCGACGATGACTGTTTCGTGGTTTCAGACGGCACTATCGACGATGTCATCAAGAAATTCAATGCCGACACCAAGGGTACAATGGCAGAGAGTGACGACTTCAGCAAACTCGCTGATGCAAAAGGTATCATGCAGGTGCTCATTCCCATGGGCGTTGCACAAAATCAGTTGACCGCAGAACAGAAAGCCTTACTGCCTAACGGTCTTGACATGAAGGACCTCTCAATACTCCTTGACCTGAGTTCTGAGAAGGGTTCTGTTACGCTTTCCGTAGAAGCCATTGCTAAGAGTGATGCTTGGAAGCAGAATATTGAAGAAGGAAAGAAGCTGATGCGCAATATCGATGGCGACTATGCCAACTACATCGCAGCAGACGGCATGTCTATTTTCTGCAATATTGACGGTAAAGCCTATTTCGACTATCTCGAAAAGATGGGTGTTTTCAAAAACCAAAAGACCATCAAATCCGACCAATTGGAAATGGCTAAGGGTGTACTGGGAACCATTGATGGCGACTTCACCGCAGGTATCAGCAAGTGGGAAGGCTTCATCCCCAACGTATGTCTCTATCTGAAGACCAAGGACAAGAAGATTATTGAAACGCTCAACCAATTGGGCATCAAGAGCAACAAAGAGATGAATTTTGGCGAAAAGGACGGTACTACCTATTTGGCTATTGGTGGCGAGCCATTTGCTGAAGCCAAGCCTGCTGTATCGAAAAGCGACATCAAAGGCCACCGCGTGTATATTCATATCGGTGCACAGCTGGCTGCCAAAGCCATACAAGGATTCTGCACCCGCAGTCAAGCTAAGGCTGCCCAATCGGCTGTGGAGAGTATTAAGAGCATCGAGATCTACGACACAGCCGATACCAAGGTTGATTTCCGTGTCAATATGAACGATGCCGACAAGGATCCTGTAGAGACCTTAGCAGGCACCATGCTCGGACAGTTTGGACTCAACTAATAAATAACAGAACTACGTGAAGAGCCATCATCATCTGCTCTACAAACTGCTCAGCCGTGGAATGAATGCATGGCAGTTGGCTGGTTTTGTACTTGCCAACCTGTGTGGCATGACCATCGTATTGGCTGCCATACAGTTTGCCACCGATATCATTCCGATATTCTCCGGTGGAGACAGTTTTATGCGACCTGGGCAGATGGTGGTGGCTAAACACGTGAACACTATCGGCACGTTGACTGGCACAGCGCCAACCTTCTCACCAGAAGAAATAGAGGAGATGCGCCAACAACCATTTGCCACTCGTGTGGGAACTTTTACCCCATCTTGCTTTGGGGTGGTTGCTACCTTAGGTAGTCAAAGATTAGGCGTACAGTTTTCCACCGATATGTTTTTCGAAGCCGTGCCCGATGAGTTTATCGATGTGGATTTGTCTCACTGGCAATGGCAACCAGGCGATACAGATATTCCCATCATTCTGCCACGCAACTATCTCAACCTCTATAATTTCGGCTTTGCCACCAGCCAAGGACTTCCCGCACTTTCTGAGAGTCTTGTACAAATGGTAAAGATCCGGTTTCTTTTGCGCGGTAGTAGCGAAACTGTAGAGATGACAGGTCATGTGGTAGCCTTCTCCAAAAAGCTCAATACCATTCTGGTGCCACAACGCTTCATTGACGAAATGAATCGTCGGCTGTCACCCAACCGCAGCGCCACCCCATCACGTCTTATTGTCAGCGTTGACAATCCAACAGACGACCGTCTCATTACTTTCCTTGACGACCGAGGATACGAAACCGAGGCAGACGATGCAGAATCAGCACGCACTGCTCTTTTTCTGCGCATTACCACTGGCATCGTCATTGCCGTTGGTCTCCTCATCAGTGTCTTGGCGTTCTATGTCTTGTTGCTCAGCATCTTCCTACTCTTACAAAAGAACACGGAAAAGATAGACACCCTACTGCTCATCGGTTATCGACCTTCTACTGTGGCACGTCCTTACCACCTGTTGACACTGACCGTCAATACGCTGGTACTGGTCATCGCCATACTACTGATAGTCATGCTGCGACAACTTGTTCCAACGCGAATAAAGCACCCCGCTGCACTTCTTCCGTATTTTTTAATATAATACAGCGATTTCCCTTTGCTCACGGAAATTACCACAACGTTTTTCCCGTCAACGTACTGCGTTCCGAGCGTAACGTATTCCTGCGGATTCGGTAAAATCTGCGTAGTGATAATATCCGCGATACGCTTTTGAATATCATCGAGATTCTCAACTCCGATTACAGTGCCATCATCTTCAACGCCGATATAAATATTCCCATCAAAACTATTCAAAAAAGCATCGATTTCTTTCGGTAAAGTATCATTTAATACTCTTTTTAATTCGCTGGTTTCTGTTTCTTGAAATACCATTTACGTTCTCCGGTAAGATTAGTTTCAATGATATTATATCATTTATCTCGTAAATTTTCAAGTCGTAACACCTATCCGAAGTAAACAAAAATTGTAGAATATCGACGATTTTTATAATCTATCGACTATTATTCTTTCGCAACCATAATGTTTGGCGGAAAGTTTTACAATCTTTTTATATTCTGCTTCCGTCAAAAGTTTTGCCCTTAATAATAGTCGGAGCATATTTACACTGTAATAAAACGCTGCGTTTTTCTTATCCTGTTCTGCCGTCATTTTTGTTTTCTCCTACATTATCTGTTAATCCCACGCTTATAGAAATTGCTTTGTTTACCCGATCCATAGTGCCGTTATCTAACTTTCCGACGTATTCTTTCAATCGCCTTTTATCTACCGTACGTATCTGCTCCAACAATACAACGGAATCTTTTTCGAATACGTTTTCGGTTATTTCTATATGAGTCGGCAGCTTCGCCTTGTTCTGTCTGCTCGTTATCGCCGCCACAATGGTTGTGGGGCTGAATTTATTGCCCACGTCGTTCTGTATGACAAGCACGGGTCGAACGCCGCCTTGTTCGCTGCCGACAACGGGACTCAAGTCGGCATAATATATTTCGTTTCTTTTTATATCTTTCATAATTTCTCTCTGTTAAGTAATAGCGATTGATTAAAATTATCAACCAATCGCTTCTAAAAAGCCTTTTTATCGGCTCTTGTATCAATCGTTTTCTCAAAATTAACGTCGTCTTCCGAGTATGCCTTTACTCTCATAGGAATCTCACCTCCCCGCGGTTCTCGCCGGGACGCCCTCTTTGGTTGCGACGGCTCACGGAAGTTCTTCCGCTTCAACGCTCGACCTGAGACTGGACGCAAGTATCATTATTTTCTCTGCTTTTCTTCGCTACGACTCGGTTGCGCCAAATCGTTCGAACATTTCGTTCTGTTGCTTGTCCGTTTTCAGCGGACGGCAGAGAGACTGTAAAAGACTTGTTTTTTTATTCAATTGTTTTGAGAGAAAAATAAGCCTCTCACTATTCATGCCGAAAAGTGAGAGGCTTGATAACCTTAAATTTTTACTTTTCTAAAAATTCTTTAAGTTTGGTTAAAATTTTATTTTTCC
>OQVT01000837.1_pt1 | contig 18454 bp, 13 predicted proteins | sample 1691561 | NCBI WGS metagenome assembly OQVT01 (sample SAMN03418260, study PRJEB22391) | human gut metagenome | biome: human-gut; feature: organic feature; material: feces | host: Homo sapiens | place: Tanzania | collected 2013-01 | reverse complement strand
AGCAGAATCAGCAATGTTTCAATTTTTTTGCCTGCGGCAGGTTGTCGTTATGCAAGTCTGATTAACGAGAAAGGTGCACACGGCTACTACTGGTCGAGTTCGCTTTTCAACAGCACTTCCTATTGGGGGTCTGCCTACCAGTTGCAGTTTGTTCGCTCTTTTGTCAAATCCGACTGGAATCACACACGCTATTATGGTTCTTCCGTGCGTGGTGTGTGTAAACCCAATACATCAACGAGTGTAGAGTTCACACAATCAGACCGCTCCATTTATGCGGTTGGTGGCAGAATCTATTGTGATAAGGCATACCGCATCTACGACCTTAACGGACGCGATATAACGCAGCAGAATGGTTCTCTTTCCAAGGGCGTATATGTAGTGCTTACAGAAAACAGAAGAGAGAAAGTCAGAGTATTCTGATGATATTAACCCGAATAATGAAATTTCACGAGTAATATGAAAAAGACAATAATTATTTTTGCACTGGTATTAGTGCAGAGCATCATTCTGCCATTTTCTTCAGCAAAAGCAGAGAAGGTTCAGTATTGGGCTAAAGGTGTGAGCGTAGATGGTGGATGGTACAATACCTTTCAGTTCAGGAATGGTTGCTGGGCTGCGGTTAGTAGCAACATGATAGCATGGTGGCAAGATCGCATACAGGAAAAGTATATCTACACAGGCAAGTGCTGGGGTGCAGAAGAAATCAACCAGGAATTTGATCGTAACACCTACTTCAACAAGGGTGGCGACTATGTATATAAAGCCCTCGACTGGTATTTGCAGCAGACGCATCCTACCATCGCCTACACACGCACCAATCTTTATCAGAATTACCTCGCTGAGGGCGACTTTGATAATCCAATCATCTTCACACGAGGCTACTTAGATTCCAATGAAGCGGCAATTACCGACGTGTTGCTACGCTATTTCACTACAGGTAATTACGTTGCGCAAATTCGCGACATGAACCACGCTTGGACTTTGTGGGCGATAGAAGTAGATACCGAAACCAACACCATCACGCGTATATGGGTAACGGATTCCGTTCCCAACGACCGCAATAATCCCAAGAAGGAAATACATTCACTTGAACCAAAACACTGGAACAACTATTTCTATTTCGAGCGAGGAATCTACGATGAGGAAAATGGTTCTTGGGGCTCTCAAGCCATTCACCCCGAAGAACTGACATTCTTTGGCATAGAGGGCCGTTTTCTGGTTGATGCTGGCGGTGAGCCAGTGTTCACGCAAAAGGGCTCCACAGCCCCCTAAACTCCCCCGACAAAAAAAGCAACAAGCGTCCCCTGCCACGCACATGGGACGCTATTTTTTTCTCTCAATCGCGAAAGCGTATTCTGTTAAGCACTCGCTTCCCTACGTTCGTGCAACCTTCAGCTTGCATTTTTTCAAAATAAAATTCTTCCTTGACCACACATTTTTCTTTAAATTTTCTTAAATTTGTACCGTACTTACTTTTACACGATACCAAATAGACTGTAAACTATACTACAACAATGAAAGTGAAATTTTTACTATTTTTTGCTTGCCTCTGTTCCTTTATGGGGGCATGGGCACAGGATTTTGGTCTGTCGCTGAACATTTCCACGGCAAACCAAGCCACAATCGACTACGATGCCGCTTCGGGCATCTACACCATCACCACCACTGGTGAAGACCCTTTTGTGAGCATCAACGCCCTTACAAGTGCATTACCTGACGACCAGTGCGTGCTCACCTTCGACTACCAATGCGCGCCAGCAACCACTGGTGGCTTGCAAATCTTCTTCAGTCCCACCTATAGCGAGGCACGATCCATCAAGTGCGCCGACCTCGCCAACACAAGCGAATGGACCACTTTTAGCAAGGAAATGAAAAATACAATCTCCAACCTCGGTTGGGGTGCGGCTAAAAGCGTGATGCGCATCGACTGGGGTGGACGCAGTGGCGTGACCATCAAGGTGAAAAATCTTCGCTTCCGTGAAATGAACGATGAGGAAAAGAAGAATTACGACATCACTGGCAACAAGGATGCCATGATGAAGTTCAAAGCCGCTCACCTTCAAAACTACCTCTACAACAATGTTTACGCCTCAGTCGTAAGCCATGTGAGCGTGAGTGCCGACAAGGTGACCATCAGTGGAAAATGCGTAGGGAATGAGGATTTTGCCTTGGTTGAGGCTATGCCTAACATCGACATCACCGAGTGTAAGAAGTTTGCCCACCGCACAAGCGTGAACAATGGCGAATTCAGTCTGACGCTCGACCGCTACGCACAATACGACGGTTTCACTTACGACCGCCTACTTTCGAAATGGGCTATCGTGGGCAATCTTGGAGAAACCGACACTTTGCTCAGCCATGCACGCTATGCCGACGAAGTGGCAGCCATATCTTCACCATCCAAACTCACTCCTGCCACCAAGAAGGGCGTGGGCGCAGGCCTTGGCAGCACATATATGCAAGACCTCGTTGACCTCAACGCCAAAAACATCACCTGCAACTGGGTGATTACTCAATTCATTGCCCAAAACAAAATTTGGAACAACAACATTCCATACGTGTACGGTGGCAAGCAATACTATATCAATGGCGACGAGGTTGGCACATGGGACAACCACTTGTCGTTCTACGAGAAGCACGGCATTGCCGTTAGCGCCATCATTCTGATTCCGCTTGGCGCTCCCGATGCGAGTATGCGCCCCGTGTTTGTTCACCCCGACAATAATGGCGGCAACTACAGTATGCCCAACATGACCACCATGGAGAGTGTAAACGCCTACGCCGCCGTGCTCAACTACTTGGCTAACAGATACAACGGTAGCGGACACGGTCGTATCGCACATTGGATTATGCACAACGAGGTGGATATGGCTCCCACTTGGACCAACATGGGCAATCCTCCCGAAATGGTGTATATGGACGAATACATCAAGTCTATGCGCCTGTGCTACAATATCGTGCGCCAATACGACCAAAATGCGTCAATCTTGGGTTCATACACCCACAACTGGACCTACGGAGCCAACGGCTGGAACCCTAAAAATATGCTGACACAGAATGTGCGCTACAGCGAAGTGGAAGGCGACTTCTGGTGGGGCGTGGCATATCACCCTTATCCTGAGAATCTCACCAAATCCGACTTCTGGAAAAACGATACACAATCCACCTACAACCCTAACACCAAATTTGTGACTTTCAAGAATCTTGAAGTGATCAACGACTGGATTCTTGCCGACGAAAACAGATACAACGGCTCAGTGAAGCGCAACCTTTTCCTCTCGGAAAATGGCACCAATTCACCGACATATAGCGAAACCGACCTCGCTCACCAAGCCGCTGGCGGTTGTTGGGCTTGGAAAAAGACAAATGCCCTCCAAGGCATCGATGCTTTCATGTGGCACAACTGGATGGACAACCGCGTGGAAGACGGGCTGCGCATCGGCCTGCACTTCTTCCCCGACGATGCCGACAACCCTGGCGGCAGAAAACCGGTGTGGTACGTTTGGGAAGCAGCTGGTTCCGACCGTGAAAACGAGGTGATGGACCCCTACAAGAGCATCTTGGGCATTGAGGACTGGCGTGAGATTTTCATGCTGGCTGAAAGCGAAGGACGCACATTCTCTGCCAACAAGGTGTTTGTTATCGAGGCAGAAGACTACGATGAAGGCGGCCAGGGCATCGGTTACAGCGCACGCCAAGGCACCGACGCAAGCGAGTATCGCCCCGACAGCAAAGATGTGGAGATTCGCCAAGGCAACAGCTACAGCGGTGGCTGGGGATTGGCGCAAATGGGTGCCGACTGGAATGCCTACACACTTAATAAATGGGTGAACGAAGAAAACAAGACCATCAGTCGTGAAATGGCTCAAGAGAATTGGGGCAGTTGGTATAACTACTCGTTTGAGGCCGAAACTCCACTTGAGGTGAACATCTATGTGCACCACGGAGCAGTGTGGAACCAATGGGGCATGGCTGCCGGAAAGGGCTACGCACCAAGCACCACAAGCTACAACATTGCAGGTGAGCCATACCTCAACTGGCCACGCCAATACGCTGGAGCAATGGTACTTTCGCTCGACGGCACAAATGTGCCCACCACCCAAGTGTCGCGTCCTGTAGCACCAGAGGCATATCAGGCACGAGGCACTAATTTCAACAAGATTCTCACCAAGCCCGAAAATTGGACCAGCACCCTCAGCAATGGCGCATTGCAGACCGACACCCTTTGGTTATGGCCTGTGGCTGGCGGCAACAACACCGGCAGCGCCTACTACAATGCCAAACCCGACTACAAGAATGTGCATATCAGCAAAGGCAAGCATGTGCTTCGCGTGACATCACTTTGCAGCCCTTGGAATTTCGACTGTCTGAAAATTGAGTGCTACGAGCCATCGGGCATCAATGTGGTGCCATCTGCGGTGACTCCTCCGCTGAATGTGTCCCAAATGGGTGGCATCCTCACCATCGACAGCAAAGAGACTGTAGCCATCTACGGCATCGACGGTCGCCTACACGCCACCCTCCCTGCTGGCGTAAATTCCGTCACGCTCTCCAATGGCATCTACATTCTCCGCACGCCTACCCAAGCTAAAAAACTGATTATCCATCCATAACCAACTCCTGACACACATATCCACTAACATAAGCAACCCCTGCCACACATCAGTGCAGCAGGGGTTGCCATTTTTCTTCACTATTATAAGTTCGGGATAATCCCAAATCGGTCATAAGGTCTTGTGGTATTTCGGAATTTTAGAAGAATGAATTTTGTTTGTCTTTTAACCCAAATCGGTCATTAGGGCTTGTGGTATTTCGGAATTTTAGAAGAATGGATTTCGCTTGTCTTTTAATGAGTGATAGCGAGCTATTACGAATTAAAAACAAACGAAAGGCATCTTATAAAAGCCGAAAGACCGCAAGAAGTAATCTATAAAATCCCTACACGGCCTAATGACCGATTTGGGTTTAAAATATCTTTCCTCCTTTTTTAAATTCAACAGCATATTACATTTGCGCATTATGCCGCCACAATCTGCTTTTACCATATCGGATGAACTATATAATTTTTTTAAATCTTCCATCAAAACTTCTCGTTCCATTTATTTTCCATTCTCCTTATTCTTAACCTGTACACTTTTAACCACTCTATATCTAATTTCAGCTCCGTATACCCTCATATTTCTCTTACTTTTACACAGTTTCTTTGAAAATCCATTCAAATCATGTCAATATTTCAACAAAAACGTTTCAATATACTTTCGAAAAATGGACATTTAAAGATATCTCCTTTGATATTCCCGGCAACTTTGGCCGCTGCCTTATCGCTGCCTTATCCGATAATTACCACTTCTGACATCCTCTCTTTTGTGATACAATAGTCTGCGAAAAAAAGCTGATGCATTTTAGCATCAGCCCCAATCGGAGGTTTTTATGGATTTTGTAAAAAAGAATATATCCGGGATACTGGTTTGCCTTGCAATTGCCGTCCCGTCATGGTTTCTCGGAAAAATGTTTCCTGTTATCGGAGGCGCTGTGATAGCCATCCTTATAGGAATGCTTATCTCCCTTTTCTGGGGCGATAAAAAAGCTGCCGCTTCAGGAATCAAATGGACCTCGAAGATCATTCTTCAGTCTGCCGTTGTATTACTTGGTTTCGGAATGAACCTTTCTGTCGTACTCGAAACCGGATATCAATCTCTTCCGATAATCATATGCACGATCAGCACATCGCTCATCCTTGCCTTTATACTCCATAAGGTCATGAATATCCCGGGAAAGATTTCTACCCTTATCGGCGTAGGCTCTTCCATCTGCGGAGGATCGGCTATCGCTGCTACGGCTCCCGTTATTGACGCTGAGGATTCTGAAGTGGCTCAGGCAATATCGGTTATTTTCTTCTTCAACGTGATCGCAGCGATATTATTCCCTATCCTTGGAAATGCCATCGGCTTTGATACGACAAGCGGCAACGCTTTCGGTATTTTTGCGGGAACTGCCGTAAATGATACCTCATCCGTAACCGCCGCTGCCTCTACATGGGACAGCATGTGGAATCTCGGAACCCAGACTCTCGACAAGGCAGTGACCGTAAAACTTACAAGAACACTTGCAATAATCCCGATAACACTTGTCCTCGCTGTTGTACGTGCAAATGCAGCAAAAAAAGAAGGCACATCCTCAGGCAGTTTCAGCTTCAGACGTGCTTTCCCTATGTTCATATTGTATTTTATAATAGCCGCTCTTATAACGACCGTTTGCATAAATGCAGGTGTGAGCGAAGCTTTTTTTGCACCGCTCAAAACGCTTTCGAAATTCTTTATCGTTATGGCAATGGCAGCCATAGGTCTTAACAGCAACATAATAAAGCTCGTAAGATCCGGCGGAAAGCCCATTCTTTTAGGTCTATGCTGCTGGGTTGGCATAACCTCTGTCAGTCTTTTAATGCAGCATCTTCTGGGTATCTGGTAAATCCTGTTATTTACCGGGTCTTCCCGGAAGAAAGTGCCCCATAATCCCGGAAATAACGACTCCCGCTGCGGGTATCATCATTATGATCGCAATTCCGGCTACCTGTGCAACAAGCCCCATAATAAGCGGGATAACCGCAAAGCCTATATAAAGAGCGATAAAAGACACGCTCGAAGCAAGTCCCGAAAGCTCCGGATACCATCCGTTCATCAAGGATACAAGACCCGGAATAGTCATTCCGCTCAGTATTCCCAAAACAAAGAAGCCGACCATAACCCCGATATAGCTGCCTGAGATCACTCCGGCAAACTCGGCTACACCTGCAAGGATGTTGCCCCAGAACAAAATCTTTTTGATATCCCATTTTTTCAAGGCCGGAATAAAGCCTATCGCAAGCCTGCATGCAGTGGTTCCTATCCAGTACACCGACAACGAGAGAGCCCAGCAGACCGCTCCCTTTTCAAAAAACATTTCACGACAGTATTTAACGCTCCATACGGTGGTTCCGCCCTGACACACTCCATACATAAGAAGCGACAATACCGCAAACCATATCTTTTTATCCTTGAAGAATTTTTTTGCTCCCGCAGGATCTATCTTCTCCTTCTTCGCCCTCGCCGCACATATATCTATACTCTTTTTACCTGCCGTGTATGCGATAAGCTGAGTTGCAATAACCACACAGATCACGACCGCAACAACGCTGTAGGCGCCCCTCCAGTTTCCTGTTCCGACTATTACCGTAAGTATAGATGCAAAAGCCGCACCGGCACCGCAGAATCCGTGTATCAGGCTGAACATCGTGTTCCTGTTTTCGTCACAAAGATCACTGAGCACCGCATTGTTCAAAACATCGACCATGCAAACTCCCGCCCCCAGCAAAAGATACAAAAGCATAAATATCGGATAAGAAGGATATCTGCTTATCAAAAACAGCGTCGTCGCCATCAATGCAAAGCCCATTATATGCAGCATCGTCTTATTAAGCTTGTCCGCTATTTTCGACAGCAAAACAACACCTGCAATGCCGCCCGAATACTGGAACAAAGTCATAAGTCCCGCATTGTCCAGATCGATATTATAATCTATCATAACATCCGAAAGGACCGCACCTGTAAGGTTCATGCAAAGACAAAATATCGTAGCTCCAAAAAATATCGTAATCATGTATAATTTTATTTTTGACATAAACCCGTCCCCTCTTACCTATTCCACAATCTTCTTAATATACTTTTTATCAAGGATTACTGTTCCTCACTTATGGCTTATTATTCAGCATTGTCACTTACTCCTGCCGAAACAAAATTTAAAGAGCATCAGCCCGATTTAAAAGAATCCTATTTAAAGCCATAGTTTATAGCCCATCACAACCTAAAATACTATATCTGATTATACCCTATAATCTCATTAATCATATAAGAATTCAGACTTAAAATATCACAAAAACAGCTTCAAATAAATATTGACATCTTCCACAAAATCCCACCGTCTTATTTATGTAAAACTTCTATGCTCGCACCTGCCCCCAAAACAAAAAAGAGCCGAAAGACATACTCTCTGAGGGACATCCTGCAGCGCCGACACGTAAGCTAAGTGCCAACGGTCCCGAAGGAGTATTCTTTCGGCTTAATCATTTTGTTTTAACTATATTTTATTTGGACCTCGCCTCACAGTATATACATCTGTATATCTTCTTTGCCGGATCCATCAGCTTGAATACATGGTCAAGCTCCTGCTCAGTCGATGTTATGCATCTCGGATTCTTGCATTTAAGGACATTTGTGAGCCTTTCGGGAAGCTTTATCCCTTTCTTCTCGACAAGTACGCCATCCCTGATGATATTTACCGTAGCGTCAGGATCGACATATCCTATGATGTCGAGATTCACAGGGATCTGTGCATCTATCTTGATGATATCCTTTCTGCCGAGCTTTTTGCTTGCGACATTTTTGATAAGTGCCACCGAGCAGTCAAGATCTTCAAGGTCGAGAAGCTCATAAAGCTTCATTCCCTGACCTGCGGATATATGATCTATAACAATACCATTCTGAATAGAATCTATATTCATATCTTTCCTGCCTCCTTAAGAAGTTTCATGATAAGTGCCATTCTCATGTATTTTCCGTTCAATACCTGTTTGAAGTAGCAGGCTCTCGGATCCTTGTCGATAGCAACACTGATCTCATTTACCCTCGGAAGCGGATGGAGTATTGCAAGGTCCTTCTTTGCATTCTCAAGCTTCTTAGGCTCAAGTATATAGCTGTCCTTGAGTCTTAAGTAATCCTCCTCGTTGAAGAACCTCTCCTTCTGCACCCTTGTCATGTAAAGGATATCCAGCTCCGGCATAACCTCTAAAAGGTTTGTCGTTTCCTTGTAAGTGATGTTCTTTTCATCGAGCATGCTCCTTTCATATCCCGGAAGCTTAAGCTCGTCAGGTGAGATAAGAACCACCTTTATGTTTTTGTATCTGGACATCGCATTTAAGAGCGAGTGTACCGTACGTCCGAATTTAAGGTCTCCGCAGAAGCCTATCGTCAGGTCGTCGAATCTTCCCTTCTCACGATATATGGTAAGAAGGTCGGCAAGTGTCTGTGTAGGATGGTTGTGTCCGCCGTCACCTGCATTTATAACAGGGACCGAAGCATTTATTGATGCCACATACGGTGCACCCTCTTTCGGATGCCTCATAGCGATGATGTCCGCATAGCAGCTTACTACCTTTGCGGTATCGGCAACGCTCTCACCCTTGCTTGCGGATGATGACTGGCTGCTGGAAACCGAGAGTACATTTCCTCCGAGCTCATACATCGCAGCTTCAAAGCTGAGTCTTGTTCTTGTCGACGGCTCAAAGAAAAGCGTAGCCAGCTTCTTTCCGTGACACACCTCCGAATACTTAGCCGGGTTTTCTATTATGTCACACGCCGTTGCGATCAACTCATCAAGTTCCTGCGTGGTAAGATCCAGTACATCTATAACGCTTCTCATTTTGCGCCTCCGATCCAGCTTTCATCAGATGGATTGTTTCTGAAATCTATGAGTCTCTTAACATCCTCCGGCTTGATATAGCCCTGCTCCGATGCAACCTCTGCGATGCAGTCAAAGTCTGTAAGAGATATGTTTTTGATATTTGCCTCAGCAAGTCTGTCGAGACCTTTTTTCATTCCGTATGTAAAGATAGAAACTACTCCAAGTACATCAGCTCCCGCATCACGAAGAACGTTTACCACCTCGATAACGCTTCCGCCTGTAGAGATAAGGTCCTCAACCACAACTACCTTCTGTCCTTTTTCAAGGCGGCCTTCTATCTGGTTCTGTCTGCCGTGATCCTTATGTCCCGATCTTACATAACCCATAGGAAGTCCCATTATATGAGCCGTGATAGCTGCATGTGCGATACCTGCTGTAGATGTTCCCATAAGGACCTCTGCCTTGGGATAATTCTCTTTTATAACCTCTGCGATCGCATTTTCAACATCATCTCTTACCTTTGGAGCGGTAAGTGTAAGTCTGTTATCGCAGTATACCGGGCTTTTGATCCCGCTTGCCCATGTAAACGGCTCATCCGGACGGAAAAATACCGCCTGTATCGAAAGAAGGTCTGATGCTATCAATTTCTTTGTTTCCATAAAGTCAAAGTCCTCCTATAAATTGAATCTATTTAACCCACAAACTCACTTACGCATCTTCTGTAAGCGGCTACAGGATCTTCAGCCTGTGTTATCGGTCTTCCGACTACGATATAGTCGGAGCCTATCTTCTTTGCTTCCTCAGGTGTCATAACTCTCTTCTGATCACCCTTGTCTCCGTCGGCAAAACGTACACCCGGGGTCACTGTTATAAAATCTTTTCCGCAGACCTCATGTACCTTTCCTGCCTCAAGCGGTGAGCACACTATTCCGTCAAGTCCCGCCTCTTTTGTAGTCTGTGCATATTTCATGACTACATCGGCGATCGGCTCATGTATGAGGATATCCTTCTCCATTGTTTCCTGATCGGTCGATGTAAGCTGTGTAACAGCTATAACAAGAGGTCTTGTACCGTCGGGTCTCTTTGCACCCTCAAGTGCTGCCTGCATCATCCTTCCGGTTCCTGCCGCATGGACATTGCATATGTCCACATCAAGGCCTGAAAGAACATGCATTGCCTTTTTTACCGTGTTCGGAATGTCATGAAGCTTGAGATCCAGAAAGATCTTATGTCCGCGTGCCTTGAGCGTTTTTACGATCTCCGGGCCTGCTGCATAAAAAAGCTCCATTCCGATCTTTACGAACGGCTTTTCCTCTTTAAATTTATCCAAAAATCCAAGTGTTTCCTCTGCGCTCGAAAAGTCGCAGGCTACGATCACATCTCTCCCCATAGCTTGACTCCTCCTATGATATCCTTTAAATTGTCTATTTTATATTTATCCATTACCTTCGGAAGCTCTTCGATGATATTTTTACACACGAAAGGATCAGCAAGGTTTGCCGCACCGACCTCTACAGCCGACGCTCCGGCAAGCATCATCTTTATAACGTCTTCCGCACAGGAAACTCCGCCCATGCCGATAACAGGTATATTAACCGCCTTTGCAGTCTGATATACCATTCTCAAGGCCACCGGAAATACCGCAGGACCCGAAAGTCCGCCCATGTTATTTGCAAGTATCGGCTTTCTTTTCATTATGTCTATGTTCATTCCGAGGATAGTATTGATAAGGCTGATGCCGTCCGCGCCCGCATCCTCGCACGCCTTTGCGATAGATGCAATGTCCGTGACATTTGGTGAAAGCTTTATTATTACCGGCTTTGTCGTAACTGCCTTTACCGCCTTTACGACCTTTGCGGCTTCATCCTTATCTGTTCCGAAGGCCATTCCGCCGCCGTGGACATTGGGACAGCTGATATTTACCTCAAGCCAGCCTACCTGCTCCTCTTTATCGAGCTTTTCACAGGTATAAGCATAATCATCGATCGAAAATCCGCTGACATTTGCCATTACCGGCTTATTAAAGCATTTTTTAAGCTTCGGAAGCTCGTTTTTTATTACATTTTCAACCCCGGGATTCTGAAGTCCTACCGAATTAAGCATTCCCGATGGTGTTTCCGATATCCTCGGTGTAGGATTTCCGTATCTTTCGTCCTTTGTAGTTCCCTTAAATGAGAATGTTCCTAGGATGTTTATATCGTAAAGCTCTGCAAATTCATATCCGTATCCGAAGGTTCCCGATGCCGGGATAACAGGATTATCAAGAGAAATGCCGCAAAGCTCTGTGCTCAGTCTTCCCATAATATTTCCTCCTTTTTAAGGACGGGTCCGTCCTTGCAGATACGTTTATAGCCTGTTATCGTTTTGCAGGTGCAGCCCATGCAGGCTCCGAAGCCGCAGCCCATCCTCTCCTCAAAGCTGAACTGTCCGGATGTTTTGATAGTTCTGTAAAGAGCCTTCAGCATCGGTTCGGGTCCGCAGGAATATACATAGGTATAGTCGCTTGTAAGCGCATCCGTAACAAAGCCCTTTACTCCATAGCTTCCGTCTGCCGTTGTAACAAACACCCTGCATCCGAGCTTTTTGAATTCATCTTCAAAAAACAGCTCCGAGACGGTATTAAATCCCAGTATCACGCTTACTTCTTTATTTTGCTCTCTTAAGCGCTTTGCAAGAAGATACATCGGCGGCACTCCGACTCCGCCTCCTATAAGAAGCGGTCTGTCTCCCGAAAGAGTCAAGTCATAGCCGTTTCCGAGCCCTGTAAGTATATCGAGCTCCTCTCCTGCTTTCATTCCCGAAAGCACCTCTGTGCCTTTTCCTACGACCTTGTATATGATAGTAAGCTCGTCCCCGTTCAGATCACATAAAGAGATCGGTCTTCTTAAAAACAATCCGTCTATCTTTATGTTAAGGAACTGTCCCGGAGCCGTAAAGGCTCCGGTATTTCCCTTAAGTATCATTTTAAACACGCCGGATGCTATTTTACTGTTTTCTGAAATCTTATATTTATCCTGAAGCATTATCCTTCGGTGATCTCCTTATGAATCAATAGTTGAAACCGTAAGTGTTATCTCATCAAGAACATCGAGAAGAGCCTTGACCGTATCAAGAGATGTGAGTACCGTAACGTTATTCTCTACCGCACACTGTCTTATCTCATGTCCGTCCGACATCGTGTCCTCGCTCTGTACATCTCTGGTGTTGATGATATATGTGATATAACCCTGGCGGATAGAATCCAGAAGATCTGAATTTCCCTCGCTGAGTTTCTTCTTTACCCTTGTTCTTATTCCGTGCTTTTTAAGGAATTCGGCTGTTCCCTCCGTAGCCTCGATGTTGAAGCCTAAGTTATAGAATCTTCTTACAAGAGGAAGTGCCTCTTCTTTATCGGTATCCGCTATCGTAGCAAATACCGTTCCGTACTGGCGAAGCTTCATTCCCGCTGCCTGCATGGCTTTGAAAAGTGCCCTGTTTCTCTTGTTGTCATAGCCTATCGCCTCACCTGTTGACTTCATCTCAGGTGAAAGATATGCATCGAGTCCCTTGAGCTTTGAGAATGAGAATGCCGGACATTTTACGTAGCAGCGCTCCTTCTCCTTTGGATAGACCTCTGTCAGGCCCTGCTCCTTGAGACTCTTTCCGATTATCACGAGTGTTGCGATATCGGCAAGTGAATATCCCGTAGCCTTTGAAAGGAACGGAACCGTTCTTGAAGAACGAGGGTTAACCTCTATTATGTAAACATTTTCTTCTTTATCGACAATGAACTGTATGTTGTAAAGTCCGATGATGCCGATTCCGAGTCCGAGCTTCTTAGTATACTCAAGGATCGTATCCTTAACCTTCTGTGAAAGGCTGAAGGACGGATATACCGAGATAGAGTCACCCGAGTGGATACCTGTTCTCTCGACAAGCTCCATTATTCCGGGAACAAATACGTCCTTTCCGTCACATACGGCATCGACCTCTACCTCTTTACCCTTGATATATTTATCTACAAGGACCGGCTTGTCTTCATCTATCTCAACGGCTGTCTTAAGATAATGTCTGAGCTGCTCCTCGTTTGCAACGATCTGCATTGCCCTTCCGCCGAGTACGAACGAAGGACGCACGAGTACAGGATATCCTATCCTTGCCGCAGCTGCGACTCCGTCCTCTATCTTTGTTACGGCCTGACCCTTAGGCTGCGGGATGTTGAGCTCTACAAGAAGCTTCTCGAACATATCCCTGTTCTCTGCCCTGTCTATCGCATCGCAGTCTGTTCCTATTATCTTGACACCGCGCTTCATCAAAGGCTCGGCAAGGTTGATAGCCGTCTGACCTCCGAGGGATGCGATAACGCCCATAGGTTTTTCAAGCTCGATTATATTCATTACATCCTCAACGCAGAGCGGCTCGAAATAGAGCTTGTCGCTTGTCGTATAGTCTGTAGAAACCGTTTCCGGGTTGTTGTTGATTATAATAGCCTCATAGCCTGCTGCCTTGATCGTCATTACGGCATGTACGGTCGAATAGTCGAACTCTACACCCTGACCGATCCTTATAGGACCTGAACCAAGTACGATGATCTTCTTTTTATCCGATACTATGGATTCGTTTTCCTCTTCATATGTTGAATAGAAGTAAGGGATATAGCTTTCAAACTCGGATGCACATGTATCTATCATCTTATATACAGGGAATATCCTGTTTTCCTTACGAAGCGCATAGATCTCCTCCTCTGTCATATCCCAGAGCCATGCCATAGCCTGATCCGAAAATCCCATCTTCTTGGCATCTCTTAAAACCTCGAGATTTCCTTTGTTTTCTTTTACTTCTCTCTCTTCTCTTATGATATTTCTGATCTTTTCGATGAAGAGCATATCGATCTGGGTAGCATCTGCGATCTGACCATAGTCTGTCTTACGTCTTAAAAGCTCTGCTATCGCATACAGCCTGTCATCCGTTCCTATCTTGATATATTCAAGAAGCTTCTCTGTTTCCCAGTCGTTGAACTTCGGCATATAGATATGGAAGGTTCCTATCTCAAGCGATCTGATCGCCTTCAATAAGCTTTCCTCTATTGTCCTTCCGATACTCATGACCTCTCCGGTGGCCTTCATCTGTGTTGAAAGACTGTTGTTTGCATCTGAGAATTTATCAAACGGGAACCTAGGCATCTTACTTACAACATAGTCGAGTGAAGGCTCGAACGATGCCGGTGTATTTGCCAGCTGTATCTCATCAAGGCTCATTCCGACAGCTATCTTAGCCGATACCCTTGCGATAGGATATCCGCTCGCCTTTGATGCAAGTGCCGATGATCTTGAAACTCTCGGGTTTACCTCTATCAGATAATATCTGAAGGAATGAGGATCGAGTGCGAACTGGACGTTGCAGCCGCCCTGGATCTTAAGCGCACGTATTATCTTAAGCGCACTGTCCCTTAACATATTGTACTCTTTATTGGTAAGTGTCTGCGAAGGACATACAACTATCGAGTCACCCGTGTGGATTCCGACCGGATCGATATTTTCCATATTACAAATGGTTATCGCAGTGTCCTGGGAATCACGCATTACCTCATATTCTATCTCCTTGTAGCCCTTTACGCTCTTCTCGATAAGGACCTGATGTACAGGAGAAAGATTGAAGCCGTTCTTTCCTATTTCAATAAGTTCTTCCTCGTTGTAGGCAAAGCCGCCGCCGGTTCCTCCGAGTGTAAATGCCGGACGCAGTGCTACCGGATATCCGATCTTCTTTGCCGCAGCTTTTGCCTCCTCAAGATTGTAGGTGATCTCCGAAGGGATTACCGGCTCGCCGAGTTCCATACAGAGCTCCTTGAAAAGCTCTCTGTCCTCTGCCTTTTCGATACTTTCGCTCGTGGTTCCGAGAAGCTCGACACGGCATTCCCTTAAAACGCCTTTCTTCTCAAGCTGCATGGCAAGGTTAAGTCCTGTCTGTCCTCCTATTCCCGGAAGGATAGCATCAGGTCTTTCATATCTTAATATCTTTGCAAGATATTCGAGTGTAAGCGGCTCCATATAGATCTTGTCCGCTATAGTTTTATCGGTCATTATCGTTGCAGGGTTTGAGTTGCAGAGCACTACCTCATAGCCCTCTTCCCTGAGTGCGAGGCAGGCCTGTGTTCCTGCATAATCGAACTCCGCAGCCTGTCCTATTACAATAGGACCGGAGCCTATGACAAGGATCTTTTTGATATCTTTTCTCTTAGCCATTATGCTTCCTCCATAAGCTCTATAAACTGGTCAAACAGGTTCTTGCTGTCCTGGGGTCCCGGTGCACTCTCCGGATGGAACTGAACGGAGAAGATCTTATCCTCAAGGCATCTCATGCCCTCGACCGTATTATCAAGTATATTATAATGTGTAACCTCAAGGCCTGTTCCTTTAACGCTGTCAGCATCTACAGCATATGAATGGTTCTGTGAAGTCATATAAACTTTTCCGTCTACGATATTTTTGACCGGATGGTTTCCGCCATGGTGTCCGAATTTAAGCTTGTAGGTCTTTGCACCATATGCAAGAGCTATCATCTGATGTCCGAGGCAGATTCCGAATATAGGATATTTGCGGCGCAGCTTTTTGATAAGCTCGATAACCTCCGTAACATCCTCAGGATCTCCGGGGCCGTTTGAAATAAAGATACCGTCCGGCTTCATCTTTTCTATCTCTTCGGCAGCCATATGTATCGGAACTACGGTAACATTGCAGCCTCTTTCGTTCAGCGCACGTACTATACTGAGCTTAATGCCGCAGTCGATCGCAATAACATTGTATTTAGGATTAGGTGTACGCGAATACCAGCGCTTTTTACAGGTAACCTTTGATACCGCATCATGCGGAACCGGTGTGTTTTTGATAAGATTTACCGCAAGCTCCGTAGGCATTGCATACGGAACGATAGCCACCCTTCTCGAGCCCTTATCTCTTATGCTTCTTGTTATCTTTCTGGTATCCACTCCGGATATACCGCTTATACGGTATTCTTCCATAACCTCCGAAAGTGTCTTTGTATATCTGAAGTTTGAAGGAAAATCATTGTATTCCCTTACGATAAGTCCGCCTATCGTCGGTGTTTTTGTCTCATAATCCTCATCGGCTATTCCATAGTTTCCTATTAAAGGATATGTCATAACTACCGACTGATAAGTATATGACGGGTCGGATATTATTTCCTGATATCCCACCATGGAAGTGTTAAAGATTATCTCTGTTACTTTTGTCTCGTCGCTTCCGAATCCGTATCCGAAGTACTCTGTCCCGTCTTCAAATACGATCTTGCGGTCAAATGGTCTTACCATACCTGTTTTCCCTCCTTAAATGTTGCCATGCACTCTGCATATAGTTCTTCACCCTCAAAAGGTGTAGCCTTTCCCATTGAAAGAAATCTTTCTGTGTCTACTTTAGTCTTGTTATCAAGATTCCAGACCGTAAGGTCTTTACCGAACGGTATTTTAAATCTATGCCTCGGATTTATCGCAATGAGCTCTATGAGTCTGTCCAGAGAAATTATATTTTCCCTGACAAGGTAAGTATACAATACAGGAAACGCAGTTTCTATACCTACTATACCAAATGCGCTTTTTTCCAGCCCCTTAGATTTCTCATCCGCACTGTGCGGTGCGTGATCCGTTGCTATCATGTCAATGGTGCCGTCGATAATACCCTCTACGAGAGCCTCTTTGTCCTTTTTCGATCTGAGCGGCGGGTTCATCTTGAACCTTCCCTCCTCTTTAAGGTCGTTTTCATCAAGCACCAGGTAATGCGGTCCCGTCTCACAGGTCACATCGACCCCGTCCGCCTTTGCTCTTCTTATAAGCTCGACGCTCTCCTTGCAGGAAATGTGGCACACATGATATGAACAGCCTGTTTCCTTTGCAAGCTCCAGATCCCTTTTGATCTGTCCCCACTCGCTTTCGGAACAGATTCCTCTGTGTCCGTGCGTCTTCGCATATTCGCCGTCGTGTATATATCCTCCTTTTAAAAGGGAGTTTACCTCGCAATGCGCCGTTATCATCTTTCCGAGCTTCTTTGCTCTCAGCATTGCCTCTCTCATCATGGAGTCACTCTGGACACCTCTACCGTCATCCGAAAATGCTATCGCAGATTCCGCAAGTCCCTCCATATCGGAAAGCTCCTCGCCCTTTTCTCCCACAGTGATCGCAGCATACGGATGGACTCCTATTACCGCATCCCTTTTGATGATAGACAGCTGCTCATTCATATGCTCTACCGAATCCGGAACCGGGTTCAGATTCGGCATAGTACATACATCGGTATAGCCTCCGTGAGCCGATGCCTTTGTTCCTGAAAGGATCGTTTCTTTATACGAAAAACCCGGCTCGCGAAAATGAACATGTACATCGCAAAAACCGGGAAAAATATAAAAGTCAGAACTATTAAATTTTGAAACAGAAATATCAGAAACAATAGAAGAAACCGCCCATTTGTCAAATTCGGGTAGTCTTGCACTATGAAAGATATTAGCCTTTAACAACTGTTTTTCCATATGTTTTTCTCCATAAAAATCGCACTTCTGAAAATTTATCGCGAATTACTATACCACATCAATATATGACCGTCAAGAAATATCTGCACTTTCAGAAATTAATTCAATAATTAATTCTTTTATGCTTTTTCTTTATGTTTTCTGCGATTGACTTTATCAAATAAACAGCCTATGATATTTGAGTCAAAAGGTATTTTGACATCAAAATCACTGTTTGCACTGCACGAGGAGGAGCTCATGAAACCTATCAAAGAAGGAAAAGTTAGAGAGATCTACGACAATGGCGACAGCCTGATCATGGTTGCAACCGACCGCATTAGTTGTTTTGATGTAATCCTAAACAACACGGTCACAAAAAAAGGAACCGTACTTACACAGATGTCAAAATTCTGGTTTGACCTTACATCGGATATCATTCCGAATCATATGATCTCGGTAGATGTAAATGATATGCCTGAATTTTTCAGACAGCCGCAGTTTGACGGAAACAGTATGATGTGCAGAA
>OQVT01000835.1_pt1 | contig 18468 bp, 11 predicted proteins | sample 1691561 | NCBI WGS metagenome assembly OQVT01 (sample SAMN03418260, study PRJEB22391) | human gut metagenome | biome: human-gut; feature: organic feature; material: feces | host: Homo sapiens | place: Tanzania | collected 2013-01 | reverse complement strand
TCTTGATCCATGTATCCTGCAGTACCATGCCAAAGCTGCTTCTGAGCGCATGTCTGGATACTTCCCGGATGTCTTTTCCATCCACCAGGATCTTTCCTTCATCCACATCATAGAAGCGCATCAGCAGGTTGATAAATGTCGTCTTACCACATCCGGTCGGACCAACGATTGCGATACGCATACCTGGTTTTACATCCAGATTGAAATTCTTGATCAGTTCTTTTTCTTTATCATAGCTGAATGCCACATCTTCGATGCCGACATTGCCATTTACCTCTGCAAATACTCCTTCTGCATCCGGTGTCTCTTCTTTCTGCTCCAACAGGTCAAAGATACGGTCCGCACATGCAAGCGCATTCTGCATCTCTGTGACTACCGAACTGATATCGTTGAACGGCTTCATATACTGGTTCGCATACGCTAACAGTACAGAAAGTCCTCCGACCGTCAGCGTGCCGCCCGGTATCAGAAATGCTCCAAGTAAAGCCACTCCGGCGTAAATGATATTGTTGACAAATCGTGTAGATGGATTCGTTAAACTGCTGTAGAATACCGCTTTCTGACTATAATTTTGCAATTCTTTATTGATCTCATCAAATCTTCTGGATGATTCTTTCTCGTAACCGAATGCTTTGACTACTTTCTGTCCGCCGATCATTTCTTCGATCAGTGCAGTCTGGCGTCCTCGGGTCTCGCTCTGCTTCCGGAACATCGTATAAGATCTGGAAGAAATGAATTTCGCTACTACGAAACTAAATGGTGTCAGAATGATCACTAAAAGCGTTACCCACACATTCTTGGAAAACATGAAGATCAGCGTCACAACGATCGTCACAATTCCGGAAAACAACTGTGTAAATCCAAGCAGCAAACCATCGGATAAGATATCTGTATCTGCAATGACACGGCTTACGATATCTCCGGTGCTGTGCTGATCCAGATAAGATAACGGCAATACCTGGATATGCCGGATTGCCTGTGACCGGATATCCTGTACAATACGATAGGTCATACGATTATTCAAAAGATTCATGAACCAGGTAGCAAGTGCCGATATCACGATGAATACCAGAATCTGTCTCAGATAATACCACATCATATCAAAGTTCACCTGATGTGCTGCCACGACTTCATCGATCGCATCTCCGAATAAGACTGGCACATACAACTGCAATACTACAGAGATCGCAGCAAAGATGACACTGAATCCAAGGAAAATCTTATATTTCCCTATGAGCTTTAATAATTTCTTCATTACTCTGCCGCTCCTTTCTCTGTCTTCTCCGAAGTCTTCATTACAACCGGACGTTCTTCCGGGAACTGTGAATAATAGATTTCCTGATAAGTCTCGCAGGTTTTCATCAGTTCTTCATGTGTCCCCTGACCTGCCAGTTCACCGTCGTCCATAACCAGGATCTTGTCCGCCTGTCGGATGCCGGAAATTCTCTGGGATACCAGGAATGTTGTCACATTGCCTTCCAGTTCACCGATTGCTTTACGAAGCGCTGCGTCTGTCGCAAAATCCAGTGCACTTAAGCTGTCGTCCAGAATCAATATCTCAGGCTTGCTGACCAGTGCACGTGCGATCGTCAGACGCTGCTTCTGTCCGCCGGACAGGTTACGTCCGTTCTGTTCTACTTCAAAATCAAGCTTTCCAGGCTTAGCTTCTACAACATCTTTTGCCTGAGCGATTGTGATTGCTTTCCACAGATCTTCATCTGAAGCCTGATCATTGCCCCACTTCAGATTGTCGCGGATACTTCCTTTGAACAGGATGGAACGTTGCTGTACCACTCCGATCTCACTGCAAAGTTCTCCCTGCGGATAGTCCTTTGCATTGATACCATTTACTTTTACCGTTCCTTCCTGTGGATCATAGAATCTCGGGATCAGGCTGACCAGTGTACTCTTACCACTTCCGGTTCCTCCGATGATTCCAATCGTCTGTCCTTTCTTCGCCCGGAAGGAGATGTCCGATAAGCTGGATGCTCCGGCACCTTCGTATGTGAAGGTGACGTGGTTGAATTCAACTGCCAGATTACTGTCGGCCTGATCATTCTCGCCGTCTGTCTCATATTTTCTTTGATCAGCATTTATCTGTTCATTCTTCATCTGCTCGGCCGCCACTTTGTATTCCATGCTGGACTTCACATCCAGAATACCAGCCACACGGTCTGCACAAGCCATTGATTTATTCAACGTAATGATCAGAGAGGCTAATTTGATCAGCTCTACAATGATCTGTGCCATATAGTTATACAGCGCTACTACCTGTCCTTGCTGCAGATTCCCGATATTCACCTGCACTCCGGCACGCGCGATCAGTAACACAGTTGCCACGTTGATCAGTACATACGTGAGTGGATTCAGAAGAGCGGAAATTCTTCCTACGAATTCATTCAGTCTCGTAAGCTCACGGTTTCCTTCTTCGAATTCCTCCACCGACTGTTCTTCCCTGCAGAACGCACGGATGACACGGACACCTGTCAGGTTCTCTCTTGTAAGTCCTGTCACACGGTCCAATCCTGCCTGTACTTTCTTGAACAGCGGAATACTGATCAGCATAATGGAAAATACAACAACGAACAATACCGGAATCGCAATCACAGTGACCATCGAAAGATTATAAGCGCTTTTTGCATATTTTCTCATTTCTTCCAGCAGTTTCTTACCGATTCCGCGCCGCTGGTACATCGGATGCACATAGAGCATCGTGATATGTCCCTCCGTCTGCATCGCAGACATTCCGACAATCGTTCCCTGCTCATACGCGCCCCACATAACCAGATAATTTTCTTCCATCATGTGTTTCAGATAATCCTGATGGCTATACTGTTCAAAAGCCTGCACCATCTTCGGATTGTTGATCGAATTCCGCAGACAGTAATCAAAGACACCGCGCGCGAGTCCTGCTGCCTCCGGTAATTGTTCAGTTGTCAGTAATTTTATTTCCATTGCTAGTGCTTCCTTTCTTTTATCGCAAAAAAATTAACGTTCCATTCTTTCGCCAATCAATGATTGGAAAAACAATTGCGCATCCCAATCTCTGGCTCTACAGATCCGTCGCATCCTCCACCAGACGGTCACGTAGACCACTGTATCGTTTCAACTGCGAATTGTTCGCGATCATCTGCTCAAACGTCGTATCATTTCCCACAATTGTAACACATTTTTTTGCTCTGGTCACAGCCGTATACAAAAGATTCCTATTCATCAGCATACGTGGTCCCGACAGAAGCGGAATCACGACCGCCGGGTACTCCGATCCCTGCGACTTATGAATGGTTACTGCATACGCAAGTTCCAGTTCCTCAAGCAGCTTATACGGATACTCCACCATGCGTCCCTCATCAAAGCATACCGTAACCGTCTCCGCGAAATCGTTGATTTCCTCGATGATGCCGGTATCTCCATTGAACACACCGGTTCCTTTATCAATACACAATCCGTATTTACTGCGGATCTCCCACTCCAGCTGATAGTTATTCTTGATCTGCATCACCTTATCGCCCTCGCGAAAAAGCGTTGTGCCGTGTTCCTTCTCCTTCTTTCGCTTATCCGGCGGATTCAGATACATCTGTAGCACCGTGTTTAAGCGTTCCACGCCAAGCAGACCTTTGCGCATCGGCGTCAGCACCTGGATGTCCATCATCGATGCTCCGACAAACTTCGGAAGTTTCTGTAAGATCAGCTGCAGCGTGACATTGATAATCTTGTCCGCATCGTAACGTTTCAGGAAGAAGAAATCCATACTCTTGTTGTCTAATCCGACCGGCTCACCGCGGTTGATCTTATGCGCATTGACAATGATGTCGCTCGTGCTTGCCTGTCGGAAGATCTTCGTCAGCATAACCGTGTGAAAAAGCCCTGAATCAATAATATCCTTGAGCACATTTCCCGGGCCGACACTCGGCAGCTGGTTTACGTCGCCCACCAGGATCAGCCTTGTTCCTGCTACAATTGCTTTCAGCAGCGAGTACATCAGCGAGATGTCGACCATCGACATCTCATCGATGATGATCACATCCGTCTCAAGTGGATTCTGCTCATTCCGCTCAAAGCCTGCATTTCCTTCCACACCACCGTTCAGTTCCAGCATGCGGTGAATCGTGCGCGCCTCAAATCCGGTCGTCTCACTCATACGCTTCGCTGCGCGTCCCGTCGGTGCCGCAAGAAAGATATCCATGCCTTCCGATTCAAAATATTTAATGATCGTATTGATCGTTGTTGTCTTTCCGGTTCCCGGTCCACCGGTGATCACAAGCACACCGTTTCGTACTGCTTCCTTGACCGCTTCCACCTGATGCTCATCTAAGTCCATCTTCGTCTGCTTCTCGATCTGGCGAAGGCGTGCCTCGATTTCAATATCCGGCACATCGAAACTCGCGTCCAGATTCTTAATCATCGTCGCCGTATTTGCTTCCATATAGAAGAAAGCACTCGCATAGATCTGTGTGACATCCTCCACCTGACGCATGATAATCTTGCGGTCCATCGCGAGGTTCATGTAATGTTTCTCAATATATTCCGGTTCAATCTCAAGCAGCGCGCTGGCTCTCTGTGTCAGTTCCGGCATCGGCAGATAGGTGTTGCCCTCATTCGAAGCCTGAAGCAAAGCGTATTGAATACCGCTCCGGATACGGAAATCGGAATCCGTCCGGATGCCGACACGCGAAGCAATCTCATCCGCAGTCCGGAATCCTACGCCATCCACATCATCCGCCATACGATACGGATTTTCCTTTAAAATGCTGTACACTTCCTGCCCATATGTATTGTAAATTTTGACCGCCAGTGTTGTGCTGATTCCATACTGTTGCAGGAATATCATCGCCTGACGCAGATCACGCTTCTCATTGACCTGATCCGCGATCTCCATCGCCTTCCTCTGGCTGATTCCTTTGACTTCCGCAAGCCGCTCCGGTTCTTCCTCGATAATGCGGAACGTATCTTCCTTGAATCTTCGCACAATACGCGCTGCCAAAGCGATACCGATTCCCTTGATCGCACCGGATCCAAGATAACGCTCGATCGCAAGCGCGTCCTGTGGCGCCTTTTCCTCGAAGCTTTTGACCGCAAATTGTCGTCCGTAGGTTGGGTGATCTGTATATTCGCCCTTTGCCTCGATGCATTCGCCCTCCGCAATATCCGAAAAAACGCCCACACAGGTCAGTTCTTCCTCGTCACAGATCATGACCATTACCGTGTAGCCATTATCATTATTTCGAAATATGATGTGATCCACATATCCATTTATCACTTCTTCATTACTCTGTTGCTGCTTATCCAAAGTATCTTCCTCGTCTTTCCTCTCACCTGCGGCTTCCCGCAGACCTTATGTTCTATTATGAAGCACAAGGGCTATACTTGCAAGGGTGCATTTATGCTTTCTGTTCCGGCAACTAGAGAATCCGTTATATCTGCAGATAGCTGGACAATATGCAAAAAAACCCGGAGCTGCAACTCCGGGGTATACTGTGTCAATCATGAACACATCTCTTTATTTTTGCCTATTGCATTATAGCCTGATCACTCTGTGGTCGTAATATTCAGATTTCTACGCATCTGCTCATAAAGCTGCTGCGTGAGGTTCTCTCCCACCTGATCCACAACCTCGTCTGCAACCATCTCAATTGCCTGATCCATATAGAGCTCCTTGTACTGTGACATCGTAGAATCCTCATCCTCCGAAGTGAATGTATCCTTCACCTGTTTGAGCATCTGTTCCACAAAGTAGGACTCAAAATCTTTAATAACGCCTTTTAACTCATCTTCCGAAGCATCGGAAGACACTCCCTTGAGAGAATTCTGTAACGCATTGCTCGACGCTGCACTCGCGTCTGCCTTTGCACTCTGATAATTGGAATTAATTCCGGAAATTCCTGATAAATCCATCTATCGTACCTCCATCCCGAAACGCAGATCATTCAAATTCATAATCCATCTCCGATGTGTTACTCAACCAGCACAACTCAATAACTATCGTTTCAGATTATTTGCAGTATCCAGCATCGAATCTGCGGTCGTGATTGCTTTCGAGTTAAGCTCATAAGCTCTCTGTGCAACGATCATGTTCACCATCTCATCCGCTACCTGAACGTTAGATCCCTCCAGACGACTCTGGATGACATCACTACGCTCCAATCCTGGTGTTGCACCTTCCAGCAACGGGTTACCGGAAGCTGCAGTCGCCTGCAGGCGGCTGGAAGAAAGCTTCTCAAGTCCCGCCGGATTGTTAAACTGATAGATTCCGAAAGACTGATTCAGTGGAATCACCTGACTGGTTGCCGGATCACGGTATGAGATCGTGCCGTCATCTGAGAACACCATGCTCTCCGACTGCACATTCTGCGGAACCAGAATTTCATTTCCATTCGAGTCAAGAACCGGACATCCCTGCGAATCTGCAAGCATCGTTCTTCCGGCAGCATTCAGACTCCATGTAAAGTTACCATTTCTTGTATAATAAGTATTGCCATCCTCGCCACGCACTGCGAAGAATCCGTTTCCCTGGATAGCAAAATCGGTCTTGCTCTCACTGTCGAGGAGGGCTCCCTGCGTAAACATAGAAGTTGTCGCAGCCACTCTTGTTCCGAGTCCGACCTGCGCGCCAACCGGCTTCTGGTCTCCATTAGCGGAAGTGGTTCTCGTCTGGATCGTCTGATAGAGCAGGGACTTAAACTCTGTGCGCTCCGTCTTATATCCGGTTGTATTAACATTCGATAAGTTGTTGGCGATCGTGTCAACATTCGTCTGCTCCGCAAGCATTCCGGTCGCAGCCGTATATAAAGCTCTCATCATAAGGCAATTACCTCGCTGTCTCTTATTTACTCTCTGTTTCTATTCCGGCTTCCCTGCCAAAATGCATTCTAACGCATGTTCCATCCTATTATTTGCTCATCTACTGCACGCGTCCGACATTATTGACGGCGCGATCCAGTGTGGAATCGATCGAAGTGATCACTTTCTGTCCCGCCTCATAGGCTCTCTGGATCGTGATCATGTTGACCATCTCCTTAATGACATTCACATTCGATGTCTCAAGCACTCCCTGCTCCACCTTGGCATCCGTAGCGATCCGGTTGCCTCCGTCCAACAGGTTGTACATATTCTCTCCGTACTTCTCAAGATAGTCATAATTATCAATATCAACCATACCAAGCGTTCCGACAATCTGCTCGTTCTGCATGATATAGCCAAGCTGGTTCACGGAAAATGTCTGATTCGGATCAATCTGAATCCGGTTACGCGGATCCGGGTCTCCATTCATCGCGCCGGTTGCATTCAGGACATAATCTCCATCCTTCGTCACAAGATATCCTTCCGTATTCACGGTAAAGGAACCGTCTCTTGTATATTTCACTGAAGTGTTTCCATCCTTGTCGGTGAAAGCGATCGCGAAGAAACCTTTGCCATCAATTGCAAAATCGCTCGTATTGTCTGTCACCTTAAAACTTCCCGAATCATAATCCGTATAGACCTGTCCGAGGTGTACACCGTAGGTAATCGTTCCAAGCTTCTTCGGCAGATAAGAATTCGAAGAATCCTTCAGGCGATACGACATCTCATCCGCAAATGTGCGGCTTGTCGTTCCTTCCTTCTTATATGCGGTTGTGTCCGCATTGGCCAGATTGTTCGCCAGAATATCCAGGCGCTTCATTTCATTGACCATACCGGTGTGTGCTGTATATAAACCTTTGACCATATGACACCTCTGTTTCTATGTCCCATACCTACACTTCAAATTATATATCGGTCATTCCAAGGAAAATATAATACTTGTCCCTGAAAATTCCATCATAAAACATGAAAAGTGCGCAAATAATCCGCGCACTTCCCTGTCACTTTAATCATCGTCTCTTTTTCCTGCAAGAAACTCTACATATTTACCGGTTCCGATTGCCACACAGGTCATCGGATGCTCAGCTGTCATTGTGTTGATTCCTGTTCTCTCCTCGATCAGTTCCTCGAGTCCACGGAGCAATGCGCCGCCTCCGGTCAGTACGATACCGCGATCTGCGACATCGGCAGCCAATTCAGGTGGAGTCTTCTCCAATACAGAATGTACAGCTTCCACAATCTGCAGTGTCGGCTCACGAAGCGCTTCCTCGGTCTCCTCGGAGCTGACTGTGATCGTTCTAGGAAGTCCGGTCACAAGGTTACGTCCGCGTACATCCATCGTCTCATTCTGTGCAAGCGGATAGCAGGTTCCAATCTTAATCTTAATATCCTCTGCGGTACGCTCACCAATCAGAAGATTGTGTTTCTTACGCATATAACGGACCAAAGCCTCGTCGAAATCGTCTCCGGCGATCTTGACCGATGTACTTACAACCGATCCACCCAAAGAGATGACAGCGATATCCGAAGTACCTCCTCCGATATCTACGATCATATTTCCGCATGGTCTTGCAATATCAATTCCGGCTCCGATTGCAGCTGCGATCGGCTCCTCAATAATTTCTACCTCGCGGGCACCAGCCTGATACGTTGCGTCCTCAACGGCCTTCTTCTCTACCTCAGTAACACCGCTCGGTACGCAGACGCTGATGCGTGGCTTACGGAAGCTCTTCTTGCCAAGTGCTTTCTGGATAAAGTACTTGATCATCTTCTCGGTAACGGTGTAATCTGAGATAACACCCTGGCGAAGCGGACGAACCGCAACAATGTTGCCCGGTGTACGTCCAAGCATCAGACGAGCTTCCTCACCGATTGCCTTAATCTTATTCGTGTCTCTGTCAAAAGCCACAACAGATGGCTCCTTTAAGACAACGCCTTTACCCTTAATATATACTAAAATACTCGCAGTACCTAAATCAATTCCGATATCTGATCCGATCATTCCAATAATGCCCCTTTCTGTCTTACTGTTATCTATCTGTAACCTGGTCGTGCGCAGGGGCGCAAAACCGCAGTCAATCATATTTTGTGCATACAGTAACATTATATACAATTAATTCCATTTTTCAAACTTTTTTTTCAATTTAAGTTTTTCTTAACAAATTAGGAATGATATCACAAATGAGTGATTACTTTAAATACGGAGCAAGGAATTGTCCCGTATAAGATTCCGGTACCTGACAGACTTCCTCCGGTGTTCCCCTGGCGATCACGGTTCCGCCGCCGTCTCCACCTTCCGGTCCCATATCAATAATATAATCTGCCGTCTTAATGACATCCAGATTGTGCTCAATGACAACAACCGTGTTGCCTCCGTCCGACAGTTTGCGCAAAATCTCCACAAGCTTATGGACATCCGCAAAATGCAGACCGGTCGTCGGCTCGTCCAGCACATAGATCGTCTTGCCGGTGCCCCGCTTAGAGAGTTCCGTTGCCAGCTTGATACGCTGCGCCTCGCCTCCGGATAATTCCGTAGACGGCTGACCAAGCTTAATGTAGGACAACCCGACATCATACAATGTCTGGATCTTCCGGTGGATGGTCGGTACATTCTTAAAGAATTCCAGCGCCTCCTCCACGGTCATATCCAGCACATCATAGATACTTTTGCCTTTATATTTTACTTCAAGCGTCTCACGGTTATAACGCTTTCCGCCGCAGACCTCACACGGCACATACACATCCGGCAGGAAGTGCATCTCAATCTTAAGGATTCCGTCACCGCTACAGGCTTCGCATCGTCCGCCCTTGACGTTGAAACTGAATCTTCCCTTCTTGTATCCGCGCGCCTTGGCATCCGGTGTTGCCGCAAACAGATCACGAATCATGTCAAACACACCGGTGTAAGTTGCCGGGTTGGAACGCGGCGTACGACCGATCGGTGACTGATCGATGTCAATGATCTTGTCCAATTGCTCCAGTCCAAGGATGTCATCATGCTCTCCCGGAATACAACGCGCACGGTTTAACGTTCTCGCGAGGTGCTTGTACAGGATCTCGTTTGTCAGAGAACTTTTGCCGGAACCGGACACACCGGTAATACAGGTCATGATACCGAGCGGAATATCTACATCAATATTCTTCAGGTTATTCTCTCTTGCGCCTTTGATCGTAATAAATCCGGCCGGCTTTCTGCGCTCCGACGGAACCGGTATCTTCTTTCTTCCGCTTAAGTAATCTCCAGTAATGGATTTCTTACATTTCATGATCTCCGCTGCCGTACCGGCTGCAACAACTTCTCCACCATGCACGCCGGCCGCCGGTCCGATATCCACAATGTAGTCCGCCGCACGCATTGTATCCTCATCATGCTCCACGACGATCAGCGTATTGCCAAGATCCTTGAGATTCATCAAGGCGCGAAGCAGCTTATCATTGTCTCTCTGGTGCAGTCCGATACTCGGCTCATCCAGAATGTATGCAACGCCGACCAGTCCTGAACCGATCTGGGTTGCCAAACGAATTCTCTGTGCCTCTCCACCGGAAAGTGTTCCGGTCGCACGCGTCAGAGTCAGGTACTCCAGTCCTACCTCCTGCAAGAAACCGACACGCGAACGGATTTCCTTTAAGATCTGATCTCCGATGAAATGTTGCTGCTGTGTCAGTTCCATGCCATTCAGGAAGTTGACAAGATCCTTGACCGACATATCCGTCATCTCATAAATATTCTTATCGCATACCGTTACGGCAAGCGAACTCTTCTTTAATCTCTGCCCATGACACTCCGCACAAGGCGTAATGCGCATGAACTGCTCATACTCCTGCTTCATCGTATCCGAACCGGTCTCCCGGTATCTGCGCTCCACGTTACGGATCAGACCTTCCCAGTTCAGGTCATAGACGCCCTCGCCACGCTGTCCCTTGTAATGAACCTTAAGGATGCGTCCGTCTCCGCCATGGATCAGCATATGACGGATTTCATCCGGCAGATCCTTGTACGGCGTATCCAGCGAGAATCCGTAACCCTCCGATAAAGCCCGAAGCGTCGCATAGGTGTAGCTGGACGGATCCGTGCTGGACTGCCACCCCATTACCTGGATCGCACCTTCCGATAGCGACAGATTCTTATCCGGGATCATCAGATTCTCATCAAACTCCATCTTGTATCCGAGTCCGTAACATGCCGGGCACGCTCCGAACGGATTGTTGAACGAGAAGCTTCTCGGTTCCACTTCATCCACACTGATTCCACAGTCCGGGCACGCAAAATTCTGTGAGAAGTTCATCTGCTCACCATCTACTACGTCAACGATCGCATTCCCTTCCGACAGATCAAACACATTCTCCAAAGAGTCGGTCAGACGCTTCTCGATTCCCGGCTTGATCACAAGCCGATCAACCACAATATCAATATTGTGCTTGATATTCTTGTCCATCGGAATCTCCTCCGACAGATCGTACATGTTACCGTCCACGATCACACGGACATATCCACTCTTCTTCGCCTTTTCAAAAAGCTTCTGATGCTCACCCTTACGCCCGCGCACAACCGGTGCAAGTATCTGAATTCTGGTTCGTTCCGGCAAATTCATGACCGCATCGACCATCTGGTCGATCGTCTGCTTCTCGATCGCACGTCCGCACTTCGGACAATGCGGAATACCGATCCTCGCATAGAGCAGACGAAAATAGTCATAGATTTCCGTCACGGTTCCGACCGTTGAACGAGGATTACGGTTCGTTGATTTCTGATCAATGGAAATGGCAGGCGGCAGCCCCTCGATCGACTCTACATTCGGTTTCTCCATCTGGCCTAAGAACTGTCTTGCATAGGAAGAAAGCGACTCCATGTAGCGGCGCTGGCCTTCTGCATAGATCGTATCAAAAGCAAGGGATGACTTTCCCGAACCTGACAGACCGGTCAATACGACAAATTCGTCTCTTGGGATATCGATATCTATGGATTTCAGATTGTGCTCGCTTGCGCCACGAATCTTGATGTATTTTCTTTGTTTTTTTGCCATTACAATTTTCCTTTCTCTTTCAGGATTCCACACACATGCGCAAAATACGTCATCTATCAATGACGTTCACAGCTACGCTGTTCCACATTTTGCTTATGTTGCGTGGCGGCAACTCTATTCAGAGTTGCCATCACAAACAGATACACTCTCTTATGTGCAAGCACAACGATTTTGTATCTGTTTATGATTCAACCCGAATAGTTGTTCTTATAAATCACGCAACATTGTCTTGAGTGATATCATCTTGTCTCTGTATTCTGCTGCTGCCTCGAAGTTCAGCTCCGTTGCCGCCTTCTGCATCTTCTTCTGGATATCGGCGATCAGCTTCTCGAGTTCCTTCTTGCTCATAGATTCCGGATCCTTTGCAAAATCCATCTCCTCCGCTGCAACCTTCTTCGAGATTGCGATCAGATCGCGCACCGACTTCTGGATCGTCGTCGGCGTAATTCCATGTTCCTCATTGTATTCCTGCTGCAGCTTACGTCTTCGCTCCGTCTCATCGATTGCGACACGCATCGAATCCGTAATCTTGTCCGCATACATGATGACATGACCCTCACTGTTACGGGCGGCACGTCCGATTGTCTGGATCAATGACGTCTCGGAACGCAAGAATCCTTCCTTATCCGCATCCAGGATTGCAACCAATGTAATCTCAGGTATATCCAGTCCCTCTCGCAGTAAGTTAATGCCGACCAATACATCGAACACATCCAGTCGCAGATCACGGATGATCTCCGCACGCTCCAATGTATCAATGTCAGAATGCAGATACTTTACACGAATACCGATCTCACTCATGTACTGCGTGAGATCCTCCGCCATACGCTTTGTCAACGTGGTGATCAATACCTTGTGATGGTTTGCCGTCTCCTTATTCACCTCTCCGATCAGATCATCGATCTGTCCCTCAACCGGGCGAACCGAGATTTCCGGATCAAGCAGTCCGGTCGGACGGATGATCTGCTCCACGCGCATCAGTTCGTGCTCCTGCTCATACACATTCGGTGTTGCAGAAACGAAAAGCATCTGATCGATCTTACTCTCAAATTCTTCGAAGTTCAACGGACGGTTGTCCAAAGCGGACGGCAGACGAAATCCGTAATCCACCAATGTCTGCTTACGCGAACGGTCGCCCGCATACATGCCGCGGATCTGCGGAATCGAAATATGCGACTCATCCACGATCAGCAGGAAATCATCCGGAAAGAAATCAATAAGTGTCATCGGAGGCTCCCCCGGCTTCGCGAAATTCAGATGTCTCGTATAATTCTCAATTCCCGAGCAGAAACCGGTCTCACGCATCATCTCGACATCAAAATTCGTCCGCTCCGCGATACGCTGCGCCTCGATCAGCTTATCATTCTTCTTAAAATATTCCACACGATCCTTTAATTCAACCTCAATATTATCGCAGGCTTTATTGATCTTCTCCTGCGATACAACATAATGGGAAGCCGGGAAAATCATCGTATGCTCCAGCGAACAGCGGATCTCACCAGTCAGTACATCAATCTCCGTAATCCGGTCGATCTCATCCCCGAAAAATTCGACACGGATCGCCGTATCCGAGCTGTTTGCCGGGAACACTTCCAACACATCACCGTGCACACGGAACGTACCTCGCTTAAAGTCCATGTCATTTCTTGTATACTGCATATCGATTAATGCACGCACCACATCATCCCGGTCTCTCTCCATCCCCGGACGCAACGACACACTCATGCCTTCCCACTCATCCGGACTTCCAAGTCCGTAAATACAGGAAACAGAAGCCACAACGATGACATCCTTCCGCTCGGTCAAAGCCGCCGTCGCCGAAAGGCGCAGCTTATCGATCTCATCATTGACGGCCGAATCCTTCGCAATATAGGTATCCGACTGCGGTACATAAGCCTCCGGCTGATAATAATCATAGTAGGATACGAAATATTCTACCGCATTTTCCGGGAAAAATTCCTTCATTTCCCCATATAACTGCCCGGCGAGCGTCTTATTATGGGAAATGATCAAAGTCGGCTTGTTCAGCGCCTGAATGACGTTCGCCATAGTAAACGTCTTGCCGGAACCGGTGACGCCAAGAAGCGTCTCAAACTGATTGCCTTCTTTGAATCCTTTTACCAATTGTTCAATCGCCTGCGGCTGATCGCCGGTCGGCTTATATTTTGATACCAGCTTAAAATGATCCATTCTGTTCTCCTGCATCAAATCGATTTTGTCTGCCCTTGATTATAGCAAAGTATATAAAAAAAGTACAGAACAAAATCGAACTTTTGTTCTGTACCTATTGTTTACTTTCTGAAATTAAAATATGCGCCTGTCTCTTGCATTCCACCTCTGCACTCTGCAAGTTCACTGACGGTCACAAGCTGGTAACCACGCTTGACAAGTTCCGGAATGATCGTCTCGGAAGCAGTTGCAGTCGCGCTATAGAGATCATGCATCAGCACAATATCTCCATCCTTCACATGATCGAGTACCGCACGCTTCGTGCTGTCCGCATTGCGCGTCTTCCAATCGAGCGTATCGATCGACCATATAATGGATGGCATGCCCACCCACTTCTTCACATTGGTGTTCGTAGCTCCACCGGTCGGACGCATGATCACCGGTGTTTGTCCAGTCACCTTTTTAACATTTTTATTTGTTCTGCTGATCTGGCGCCTGACTTCCGCCTCGCTGAGCCTTGTCAGGCATTTGTGCTCATAGGTATGATTTCCGATCTCGCAACCCATGTCACAGGCAGTCTTTACGGTATCAGAGTACGTCGGCACGCGATTTCCAACAACGAAAAATGTTGCCACCGAATCATTCTCTTTCAGTATCTTTAAAATGCGTGGTGTGTAGATGGACGGACCATCGTCATAAGTTAATGCAACCATCTTCTTGTTCTTATCAATTTTGCGCGTCAAAACGCCTTTGTCATTAAAATAGCACAAGTAGTGGGAAATATTCTTCTTGCCGGTTACCATCTTGCCATTCCTGGTCGAAAAATAGTATTTCTTATCGTTGATGGTTTTCCATCCGGTCTTACGCTTGCCATTGTCCGCAAAGAAATAGGTTGCCTTACCGATTTTCTTCTTTCCGGTATACGCTTTCCCGTTCTTGCCAAAGTAGTATTTGCTGCCTTTTACTGTCTTCCAGGAATTCTTAAGTTCGACACCATCTACATAATAAAACAGGTTTCCGTCATCATCACGGATCAGTCCCTGTAATACCGGTTCCGGATCTTCGGTATCCGGCTGCGGTTTCTCTGTGCCCGGCTGCTCCGTATCCTCGCTTCCCGGATTCTCCTTGTCCGCAATTGCAGTGTCGTTTTCGGTCGTATTTGCGTTCCCCGGTTCCGCAATCGTGCTTGTCTCCGAAGCTATGCTTATTACGGTGCTGTTCGGGCAGACAAATGTCAACAATAACGCCGCAATTAACCCCATCGCAATTTTTCTCATAGTGCTCCCCTCTTCCGTCTGTTTTCATTTGTACCTATATTCATCATACACAATTCCTGTCTTAAACACCATCAAATCCAGCGAAAGAATTTCTTAATATCACTTAAGAATTTTTATGCATATCTTATAGTGTACCTGCATATTGGCGATACGAAACTCCTGTGACGACGTGCTCCGGCGGACATTTTCTGCAAATTCCTGATTTTGGATAACTAGTGTCCGCATAGGTGCCAGCCGCAGTTTCTATCCCCCGCCGGAGCACGCCGTCACAGGAGTTTCGCAATCGTCTATGCATCTATGTATATGAAAAAGGAGGAAAAATTATGCCACGATTTACTAATCAGGCGCAATTGCGTTACGGCAATTCCGTAACAAATTCAAACATTGCTGTAGGAGAAATTCTTGAAGTGTTGTCTATGACCAAGACTGCCGTACGAAGCGAATATGATCCAAACGGACACATTACCTATGTGATCAGCATCTTAAATTCCGGCACACTCCCAATCAATGGTCTGACACTGACTGACACACTCGGTGCCTACACTTCCGGATTAACGACACTGACTCCGCTCGCTTATCTCACCGATTCTGTAAAATATTACGTAAATGGAGTCCTACAGACAGCACCAGTTGTTGCGGCAGGACCGCCACTCACCGTTACCGGAATCAGCGTGCCGGCCGGTGGCAATGCGATCATCGTCTACGAGACACAGACCAATGAATTCGCACCGTTGGAAAGCGAATCTGCAATCACCAATACCGTAACAGCGAACGGAGCCGGCATCACCGCGATTACTGCCGAAGAGACAGTGGGTGTTCTCTCTGCCCCGATCCTCGCAATCACCAAATCGGTCAGCCCGGTTCCGGTTACTGAAAACGGAACCCTGACCTACACATTCCAGATTCAGAACTCCGGTAATACAGTTGCCGATGCCACGACCGGAATTGTTGTGACCGACACATTCTCACCTCGTCTGTCCAACCTGACCGCAACACTTGACGGCACTGCACTTGTACTCAACACAGACTATACCTACGATGAGACAACCGGAGAATTTGCAACTGTCGCAGGCCGCATCACTGTTCCTGCTGCAAAATTCATAACAGACACCGCATCCGGAGCTGTCAGCACCGATCCTGGTTTCAGCACTCTTGTAATCACCGGAACGATCTAAAGTCAAATGCGATATTAATTTCATTTAGAAAAAAGGTTCGGAGCGAAATGCTCCGAACCTTGATCTCCATAGTTTTCTGTATGTCCTATTTTTCTCTATGCGGGTATCTATTCTTATCCCCTACCAATATATACTCCGCCTTACTCTCTCCATCCTCCTCAATGAAATCTGTTTTGCCTTCTTCCTCATGATCCGGCCATAGTGTCTCGCTCATAAAATACTTCTTATTTTCATTGTGTCCACCAATCGGATCATCCCAGGTACAATCAACATAATACCACTTGCCATCTACCTTCACATAATTCCATGCATGAGAAGAATCATCTGTCTTCGGCAAACCATATCCATAAACATATTCACAATCCACACCTGCGGCTTTGCAGAAAAGGTAAAAAGCACGAGCATAACCTTCACAGACCGCGCTGCCATCCAGAACCAATCCACCAATACTATGATTCCACATAGATGCCTGATTCAGATCTCCGTTTGCTGTATAATCTGCATGATAGATCAGATAATCGTGAATCGCCGTAACCTTCTCTCTATCCGTCATACCATTCTTAATGATTTCCTTATAGATTTCCGCACATTTATCCACAACTGTCTTTTCTTCACTATCTTTCCAGCCCTTTGTATTGCCAGTTTGAATCGCCGCAAGCATTCCATAACGTACTGTAAATTTTGTCGGCTTCACCTGCTTAAATTCTTTCAATGCGTAGGTATGAGTTCCCGGTGCCAAAGTAAATTTATCCTTCGGTTTCTTTCCATCGATCAGTATTGTGACGCCCTTTCTCGCATAATCAGATACGGTATGTGTTTTATCATCCATATAATACTTGATCGGTTTAAATGTTTCTCCCGGCTTTACAAGGACTTCTGTTACTTCGCCTTTCGTAAATACAAAATAATTTTTATTCTTTATCGTTACAGAATCTGCAACACCGATATTCATCAAAGGCCGAAAATAGTTATATGTAACCTCCATACTCTTTGTAACATATTTGTTGCCACACTTAATGTAAATCTTATGCTTTCCACTCGGATACACGATTGTATTTCCAAGTTTCTGCTTATTGTCCAGATAGAACGATACTCCCATCTTCTCCAACTGCTTTACGGTTGGATTCTTCATATCCCCAATTGCATCAAACTTAATAGGTTCTTTCTTTCCAATTTTCTGTGGTTCCACATCAATGAGAACCCACATCTTCATGTAAGAAACTAACGCCGAAGGATCCATAATATAGAAATCAATCGCATCAGAAAAACTGCCATAACTGTACTCAACATCTCCATATTCGTATGCGTAATCCTTTTTTGCAAGATTGAATCCCTTGGATTTACCATCTTTACTGATCTTACCTGTTTCAAAATCGCATGTATCAAACGTAAGCTTTACCTGGCTGGTATCATACTTCTTTGACTTCAGTTTAAGTGCAAAACTCATATCCGAAAAGACCATCTGATTGCTGAGCCACACATCTGTTTTCTTTGCAGGTGTAACGGTAATTGTATACGTTTTCTTTTTCGCTCCTGCTTTTGCAGTAATATTTGTCACACCAAGACGTACTGCCTTCACAAGACCATCCTTGGATACCGTTGCAACTTTTGTATTGGAACTGGTGTATGTGGCATTCTTATAACCGGATGGGAGCTTGATCTTCGCTTCCTTGCCACAGACAATGCTGGACTTTTCTTTTGCCACAGTTGCCGTTGCCGCATAACTGGTCTCCGGCAGATGAATCAGTTCCACCCCTGACATCAACATACAGACTGTCAATATCAAGAGTAATCTTTTCAATCCCTTTTTCTCTTTCATACTGTACTCCTTTACCGTCTTATGTACGATCATTTCTGTTTTATCATACATACAAAAAGCCTTAAAATCAACCACTTTGCATTTATAGCAAACAATTGTGAGGCGATACATCAAAGATCCGGATATTCTGTCCCACCGTATCACGAAGGGTTTCTATGATGTCC
>OQVT01000834.1_pt1 | contig 18469 bp, 15 predicted proteins | sample 1691561 | NCBI WGS metagenome assembly OQVT01 (sample SAMN03418260, study PRJEB22391) | human gut metagenome | biome: human-gut; feature: organic feature; material: feces | host: Homo sapiens | place: Tanzania | collected 2013-01 | reverse complement strand
CATTCTATTTTTACACATTTTTCTTTCTCTCATGCATTTTTCCCCATTTCTTCCTATAAAAACGGGAGAATCTAAATCAAAAAATTCTCCCGTTTCCAACATTTTAAGTTTTTTGTATTCTCCGCCTGTTGCGCAGCTGTCTCAGATCTTACGAAATGGTTCCATATAGGCTGCGGTATCCTTTAACTCCTCTTCGATGGCCAGCAGTCTGTTATACTTTGCCACCCGGTCACTGCGGCAGGGCGCTCCCGTCTTGATCTGTCCGGCATTTAATGCCACGGCAATATCCGCTATGGTGGTATCCTCTGTCTCCCCTGATCTGTGGGAGATCACTGCCTTATAACCGTTCTTGTGCGCCATCTCCACTGCTTCGAAGGCTTCCGACAGTGTCCCGATCTGGTTGACTTTTACCAGAATGGCATTCCCGCAATGGAGCTTGATACCGGCGTCCAGCCGTTTGGTGTTGGTGACAAACAGATCATCTCCCACCAGCTGGATCTTCTCTCCCAGACGGTTCGTCAGCTCCTGCCAGCCGTCCCAGTCATTTTCATCCAGTCCATCCTCAATGGATATGATAGGGTATTTTTCCACCAGACGCTCATAATAGGCGATCATCTCTCCTGTATCCCGCAGTACTTCCTCTCCCTTCAGCTTACTCTCGCCGGGGAAATGATACATTCCCGTTTTCTCATTATATAATTCGCTGCTGGCGGCATCCATGGCGATCTTGATATCCTGCCCCGGTACATATCCGGAAGCTTCGATGGCCTCCACAAGGAAATCCAGCACACTCTCCGCATCCGGCAGATCCGGTGCAAATCCGCCCTCATCCCCGACTCCGGTGGACAAGCCTTTCTCCTCCAGCAGTTTTTTCAGATTATGATAAATTTCCGCACAGATCCGTAACCCTTCCGAAAAAGTCTCCGCCTGCACCGGCATGATCATGAACTCTTGAAAATCCACGGTATTGGCTGCATGCTTTCCACCGTTTAAAATATTCATCATAGGAACCGGCAGAAGTCTCGGGGAGATACCTCCAAAGTAACGGTACAGGGGAAGTCCCAATGCTTCCGACGCTGCTCTTGCCACCGCCATAGATACCGCCAGCATGGCATTGGCACCCAAATTACTTTTATTATCTGTGCCATCCGTCTCCCGCAGAATCCGGTCAATGTGAATCTGCTCCAGGGCATTTTCTCCCAGCAAAACACCGGCAATTTTCTCGTCTATATTTTTCACGGCATGCTGCACGCCCAGACCGAAATATCTGGTCTCACCGTCCCTGAGTTCCACAGCCTCGAACTGTCCGGTGCTGGCTCCGGAAGGCACTGCCGCCATACCTTTTGTGCATCTGCCGGTCTCTTTGTCCTTCACGGTAACAACCGCTGCCACCGTAGGATTCCCTCTCGAATCCAGGATCTCCCTTCCGTGTACTGCGAATGCTCGACCAGATATTTCCGTTTTAACTGACTTTTTGATTACAGCAACTTTTGAATTACAGCAACTTTTTGATTAAAATAATGTAACTATTCAGAATCACCCCACGCACATTCGCAAAAACGCACGATACTCATGCTTTGTCTATAAAAGTATATATAAATGTGCTATCATACAATCAAAGAAAAAAGCCATAATAGTAAAATGTCAAATGAGGTAAAATATATGCAGCAGCGAATTACCATAAACCTTAATACAGATAGCAAAACAGCCGGCACCCCCACCATTCTTGAATACTGCCGCAGTCACGGTGTTACGGGAATAGAAGCTCCGTGCGGAGGAAAAGGCACCTGTGGCAAGTGCAAGGTGACGGTGACAAAACCATACTATAAGGAAGTGTTGGCATGTCAAACAAAGATTTGTGACGGCATGGAAATTATTGTTGGGAGAAAAGAAAGCACCGGAACCAAAGAAGACAGCATGGTTGTTCTGACAAATGGACGAAGCATATCGGAAAAATTTAATGAGCATGTAAATAGGAATGTTGTCTTGCAAGAAGATGCCGCGAATGAACCCGAAAAAGTCGAATCAAATGCCGGCACTCTGGCGGCCTGTGATATCGGAACCACAACAGTAGTCTGTTATCTGATTGATAAGGAGACAGGGCAGATTATTGCAGTGCGAAGCGGTGCCAATCCACAGCGCAGCTTTGGAGCAGATGTGCTTTCCAGAATTGATGCGGCAGCGAGGGCAGATGATAACGATAAAGCGAATGGCGGCCTGCAGATGATGCAGTCGCAGATAGTGTCTCTTTTGAACGGCTTCATATCAGATATGCTCATGGAATGTGGCAGAACTGAGGTCTGTCTGTTTTCAGTTGCCGGAAATACGGTTATGTGCCATCTGCTTATGGGAATTTCACCGGAAAAGCTTGGCAGGGCACCGTTTATGCCGGATGAATATTTTGGCAGGGAATTTAATCCTTTGGATATAGGACTTGAGAATTGTCAAACCATGATTATATTTCCGGCTGTATCAGGCTTTGTAGGCGGAGATATCACGGCGGGGATGATGGAGACAGTGAACTGCAAGGCGCTGACACTCTATCTGGACATAGGAACAAACGGCGAGATGGCGCTTGGAAAAGGCGACAGATATGTGTGCTGTGCCACAGCGGCAGGACCTGCTTTTGAGGGTGCGCAGATTGAGATGGGCATGCCGGCGTCAAGGGGAGCAGTGGATAAGGTATGGCTGGAAGGGCGTAGAATTAAGTATTCGGTTATCGGAAATGACAGACCGGTGGGACTGTGCGGTTCAGGGCTTATCGATGCGCTTGCCATTCTTCTGAAAGCCGGAATCATAGATGAAAACGGCACGATTTTAAGCGGACAGGAGCTTCCTATACTGTTTAGGTCGTATGTGTTTGAGGTGGAAGCGGAGGATGCCGCACAGAGCACAGAGTCCTCTCTTGCTGTTCATATTGCACCGGGAGTCTACATTACGCAGGAGGATATCAGGAAGCTGCAGCTTGCGAAGGGCGCGATAGCGGCAGGAATAGAAGTGTTGTTTAAGGAATATGGCTGTAAGCCCTGTGATTTGGATATACTTACATTTGCAGGAGGTTTTGGAAACTATATTGATAAAGCAAGTGTGGCGGCAATAGGACTGTTTCCACCGGAGCTTTTGGACAGGGCTAAAGAAGTGGGAAATGCGGCAGGAAACGGAGCTGTTTCTGCAGCTTTATCGCAGGAAGCCTGGGAAAGTGCGCTTGATATCAGCGGTAAAATGAGATATATCGAGCTGGCATCGTATCCGCATTTCGATGAAATATATGTGGAGCATATGAATTTTTAAATAATAGTGTAACTATTCATGATCACTGAGAGCAAAAAGCTGATGCGTCATGCTTGAATGTAAGCAGCATTTTTTGTTTCTAAGATGGTTCAGAAGGAAAGGAGCTTCTATGAGTATATTTGACATAATAGGACCGGTGATGGTCGGTCCGTCAAGCTCTCACACTGCGGGAGCTGTAAGGATTGGATATATATGCTGCAAGCTGATGGATGAGCCTGTAAGGAGCGTGAAAATCGGGCTGTACGGCTCGTTTCTGGCGACAGGAAAGGGGCATGGCACTGACAGGGCGCTGGTTGCAGGGCTTTTGGGTATGAAGCCGGATGATGGCAGAATCCCGGAAAGCTTTGAGATTGCCGCAAAAAAGGGAATGCAGTTTGAATTTTACGAGGCGAAGCTCACCGGGGCAAACCCCAACACGGCAGTTTTAAATATGACAGGAGAAAGTGGCAGAGAGCTGGAGATTGTTGCAGAGTCGATAGGCGGAGGCAGGATTAAAATCAGAAAAATAGACGGTCTTGATGCCAACTTTTCAGGAGATTATCCTACACTCGTGGTTCACAACGTGGATGAACCGGGGCATATTGCGATGATGACGGAAATCCTTCGTGAGCAGAAGGTGAATATTGCAACCATGCAGCTTTACAGGGAGTGCCCGGGAGGAATGGCGGTTACGGTCATAGAGTGTGACCAGAAGATTCCAAAGGCTGCACTTACGGGGCTTGAACAGGCTCATGGCATCATAAAGGTTACGTATTGTGACTGTGGCGATTAAGGAGGACACGCAATGGCATTTTCTTCAATGGCAGATATAGAAAAATATATGAGTGAGCATAATTGTCATTTTTACGAGGCAATACTGCACGAGGAGGCGAGGGATTCGCTGACGGATGAGCAGAGTATCTTTGATAAAATGACGTCGATGTACAGAGTGATGAAGGCGGCTGACAGTGACTATGATGAGAAGCTTAAGTCGCACAGTGGCCTCTCCGGCGGCAATGGAGCCAAAATGCAAAAATATGCCGATGATTTTAGCGTTGAGCAGAAAAAAGGCGCACTGTGCGGTGAGTTTGGTTCACATGTCATGGCAACGGCCATCAAGATGGCTGAGAGTAATGCCTGCATGAAGAGGATAGTAGCTTCTCCGACAGCAGGCTCATGCGGCGTGGTTCCGGCAGTGCTCATTAACTATGAGAACTTTTACGAAAAAACAGATGATTTTATATCTGATAATGGTGGAAAAAGAACTGAAAAGCGCATGACAGAAGCACTCTTAGTTGCAGCAGGCATAGGCAATGTCATAGCGCAAAGAGCCAGTATTTCAGGTGCAGCAGGTGGCTGTCAGGCGGAGATAGGCACATCGAGTGCTATGGCGGCCGGAGCTTTGGCATATCTGCGCGGCGGTGATGAATATATTTCAGATGCCGCGGCGCTTGCACTTAAAAATATGCTTGGCCTTGCATGTGATCCGGTTGCCGGGCTTGTCGAGGTGCCCTGTGTCAAGAGAAATGCATCCGGAGCCATGAATGCGCTCTGTGCGGCAGATATGGCTCTTGCAGGCATAAAGAGCTTCATATCTGCCGATGAGGTATTTGATGCGATGAGGGAAATTGGAGAGCTCATGAGCAGGGAGCTCAAGGAAACCGGAAAGGGTGGACTGGCCGTCACACCGACAGCATGCCGCCTGAAGCTGTAAAATAATTGAAAAATATATATTTTTACTTTATTGTTGAAGAAAATTGTCATATAATGACTTCGGGTGAGATTATATTTTATAAAGAAAAGCTGATAGGGTAATCAGCATCAGGAGGAATATCAATGCGTAAAACAAAAATTATCTGTACTATTGGACCGGCCAGTGAACATGAGGATGTCCTCACCAGGATGATAAAGGCAGGTATGGATGTTGCCAGATTGAACTTTTCTCATGGCTCACATGAGGAGCATCAGGGCAAAATAGATTTAATCAAGAAGGTAAGACAGAAGCTTCATCTGCCAATAGCAATCATGCTTGACACAAAGGGACCTGAGTATCGTATCAAGACCTTTGAGAATGGCAAAATAGAGCTCAAGGATGGAGATACCTTCACACTTACCACTGACGATATCGTAGGAAATCAGGAGAGAGTATCAGTAAACTATGAGAATCTGATCAAGGATTTAAAGGTTGGAGACCGCGTGCTTGTTGCGAACGGAATCATCATTCTGCAGGTCAGAGAGCTTAAAGGAAACAATGCAATCTGTGATGTTATCGCAGGAGGCACACTTTCAGACAGAAAGAGCATGAACTTCCCGAATAAGGTCATGAAGCATGCATATTTAAGCAAGCAGGACAAGGAGGATCTGCTTTTTGGTATAAAAAACGAGGTGGATTATGTTGCCGCATCATTTGTTTCTACAAAGCAGGATGTAGCGGATCTTAGAAGCTTTCTGGATGAAAACGGTGGAGAGGACATCGAAATCATCGCAAAGATTGAGAACCGCTCAGGTGTAGATCATGTGGAGGAAATCTGTGAGATAGCAAATGGAATCATGATAGCCAGAGGAGATCTCGGTGTTGAGATTCCGGGCGTTGAGGTGCCTGCAATACAGAAGTACCTTATCAACAAGTGCCGTATGCTTGGTACACGCGTAATCACAGCAACAGAGATGCTTGAGTCCATGATTCACAATCCGCGTCCTACAAGAGCAGAGCTTTCGGATGTAGCCAATGCGGTATACGACGGTTCATCGGCTATCATGCTTTCGGGAGAGTCTGCAGCAGGTAAATACCCTGTAGAGGCTGTCAAAAATATGGCAGAGACAGCAGAGTATACAGAAAAGCAGATAAACTACGGCAAGAGATTTGCCAATGCCGAATTCCAGACAAAAAGCATAGTTGACGCCATTTCACACGCTACATGCGCTATGGCGATAGATGTAGATGCAAAATGTATCGTTGTCAGCTCTCTGACAGGCCGCACAGTGCGCATGGTCAGCCGTTTCCGCTGCCCTGTTGATATAATAGGTATGACAACCTCTGAAAAGGCATGGCGCAAGCTGAACCTGAGCTGGGGTGTAAAGCCGGTTCTGTGCGAGGAATACAACTCAATGGAGGTTATGTTCTACAATGCGATGAACGAGGCAAAGAGTGTCATGAAGCTCAAAAAGGGTGATCATATAGTGCTCACAGGAGGTCTTATCAACGGTAAGACCGGCAACACAAATGTGATTAAGGTTGAGACAGTTTAGTACATTTGTACTATTGATTAAATGATATATTTATCATATAATCCTTAACAATTAATAAAATTAATAAATTTAACATAAACAATTTCGAGATGAAGTTTGCAGGAAAAAGGCAGCGATTTTACCTTATCAAAGCCTACCGAAGGAGTAAAACTCTCAGGTGCCGCAGCAGGCGGTGCAACTGTAAATGGATCGACTCTCTGGAGACACCCGCTTTGCGGGGGCCGAAGGTGCAACGTACGAAAAGGAAGCAGGAGGAGTGCAGTGATTATGAATATATCATGGCACATGCTGCTTCTCGTATGAATCTCTCAGGCAACAGGACGGAGAAGATATTGGACAGATATTCTTAAGATAATCTTCTTAATCCCATGTATCAGACTGTATATATGCAGCGTATATGGGGTTTTTTATTTCAATTCACGTAAGTACTGCTAAGCCTGCTATTTTCAATTGTTTCCGGATGTATTTATATCATTAATATTTGCTCAAAACACAAAGACCTTGTGTTTAGATAAAAAAGAGAGGCAGGAGTATTTCAATGTGGAACACAATCAACAATTTCCTTAGTGCAGTGGACAATTTCGTCTGGGGAGTGCCGCTCATGGTGCTCATCATGGCAGGAGGTATACTGCTCACAGTGCGTCTGGGGCTTCTTCAGATAAGAAAGCTTCCTCTGGCACTTAAGTGGATGGTCAAAAATGAAGAGGGCGGCGATGGCGAGATTACGAGCTTTGGCGCACTTTGTACTGCGCTTAGCGCAACAATCGGAACCGGTAATATAGTCGGTGTGGCAACAGCGGTCGGTGCAGGAGGACCGGGAGCGCTTTTCTGGATGGTGCTTGCAGCCTTTTTTGGCATGGCAACAAAGTATTCAGAGGGACTTTTGGCTGTAAAATACCGTGTCATTGGTAAGGACGGACACAGTCTTGGCGGACCATTCCACTACATAGAGCAGGGAATGGGTGTAAAATGGAAATGGCTTGCAAAGATATTTGCATTTTTCGGCGTATGCGTTGGACTTTTCGGAATAGGAACCTTCAGCCAGGTAAACGGAATATCAAGTGCTGTAAACAACTTTTTTGACCCTAAAAACCAGCATACAGTAAAGGTTTTACCGTTCCTTGGTGAGTATTCATGGTCAGTTATCATTGCTTCACTTGTACTGGCATTCTGCGTGGCAGCAGTGCTTATCGGCGGAGTAAAGCGTATTGCAAGTGTCAGCCAGATAATAGTTCCTTTCATGGCTGTTATATATATTGTATTTGTGCTCGTGCTTGTGGTATGCAATATAACAGCGGTTCCGGCAGCATTTGCTACCATAGTAAAGGCAGCATTTTCACCGAAGGCCATCACAGGCGGTGCAGTGGGAAGCTTTTTGGTTGCAATGCAAAAGGGTGTTGCCCGAGGAATATTCTCAAATGAGGCAGGACTTGGTAGTGCTCCGATCGCAGCGGCAGCAGCCCAGACAAAGGAGCCTGTACGTCAGGGTCTTGTCAGCATGACAGGAACCTTCATTGATACAATTGTTATATGTACACTTACAGGACTTTCCATCGTGCTCACAGGTGCATGGCAGGTTGACGGACTCGAGGGCGTGCAGGTCACTACATATGCATTCCAGCACGGACTTCCTTTCCCGAAAGAGATATCAGCATTTGTACTTATGCTGTGTCTTGTATTTTTTGCCTTTACAACTATACTCGGTTGGGATTATTATAGTGAGCGGTGCTTAGAATATTTGAGCGGCGGCAGGATGAAATACGTAAAGGTTTATCGCTGGATATATATCCTTGCTGTTTTCATCGGACCTTATATGACTGTAAGTGCGGTGTGGACCATTGCTGATATCTTCAACGGTCTCATGGCTCTGCCAAATATGATAGCGCTGTTTGCTCTTAGTGGTGTTGTTGTTAAGGAGACAAAGCATTTCTTCGAGCGACATAGAAATGGAGAAATCGAGGATTAATTATGTTTTATATTTTGCGACATGGAAGAACAGATTGGAATGAGGAGCACAGGCTGCAGGGGGAGGTGGATATCCCACTCAACGAAACCGGCAGGCAGATGGCCTACGATGCCGCAGAAAAATATAAGGATATAGACTTTGACATATGCTACTGCTCCCCACTTAAAAGGGCACAGGAGACAGCAAGGATTTTTCTTGCAGACAGAAACCCTGCAGTAGAGATTATCACCGACAACAGGCTTCACGAGATGTGCTTCGGTGATTATGAGGGAGTGAAGAACATCAGGCAAAAGCCCGAATGCCCTGTCTACCTGCTCTTTGAGGAGCCGGAAAAATATGTGGCAAAGGACGGCGCAGAGAGCTTTGAGGAGCTGTATCACAGAACAGGAGAATTTATTGAGCAGGTGCTAAGGCCACAGCTTGCGGCAGGCAAAAATGTGCTTGTCGTGGGACACGGCGCCATGAACTGCAGCATAGTCAATCAGTTCCGCGGCACACCTATAAAGGATTTCTGGAAGGATATGCAGGGAAACTGCGAGCTGCTTAGGGTCGAATAAATTTAGATTATAATAAATGGGGCATACCGGTTGTGGTGTGCCCTGTTGCTGTCAGAAACTAATTTTAACAACATTTATTTATAAGTAAATGGGTATTATATTATAAGTAATACTAAATTGACCGCATAGCTTTATGCTCGTAAAATAATTTTGTAAATTTTTTATAAATAAGAGTATAAATATTTGGAGGAACCAATGAAAAAGACAACAAACTCTTCACCTTACCAGTTTGAGGGCAGAATACCTCTGTCTCAGGCTATTCCGCTTGGACTGCAGCATGTTATGGCTATGTTCATCGGAAACCTTACACCTCTTATCATTGTTATGGGAGCGTGCGGACTCACAGCGGACGCAGGCTTTGCGGAGCTTAGAACAGCTCTCTTACAGAATGCAATGATTATCGCAGGTATTGTTACATTAGTACAGATGTTTTCCATCGGACCGGTAGGCGGAAAGGTACCTATCGTTATGGGAACCTCTTCGGGCTTTCTTGGAGTATTAAATAATACAGTTGCAGCGTGTGGCGGCGGAGTTATAGCATATGGAGCTATTATGGGAGCCTGCATTGTGGGAGGTATCTTCGAGGGCATACTCGGAGCCTTCTTAAAGCCTTTACGTAAGTTTTTCCCGGCAATCGTTACAGGCTCGGTTGTTATAGCAATCGGACTTTCACTCCTTGGAGTGGGAATCAACTATTTCTGCGGTGGAACAGGCAAGAATGATTACGGCTCACTGCCAAACCTTTTCCTTGGAATGGTTGTACTTATAGTAATCGTGCTTCTCAAGCATTTTGCACCATCACGCAGTATTTTTTCATCATCTGCCATTCTTTTTGGTATTCTGGCAGGATATGTTGTAGCAATCATTATGACACTTACCATGTCGCACACAGGTGTGACTGCTGACGGTGTCAAGTACACATACTCATGGGTTGTAAACTTTGACGAGGTTAAAAATGCTGCATGGATAGCAGTTCCAAGCTTTATAGGCTTCGGAAAGCTTTCAGATGTGGGAATCTCCTTCCATGCCAATGCAATCATCCCAATCGGAATCATGTTTATCGTTACTGCAATCGAGACAGTTGGCGATATCTCAGCCTGTGTGGAGGGTGGAATGGACAGAGAGGCTACAGATTCAGAGCTTTCAGGCGGTGTTATCTGTGATGGTCTTGGTTCATCCTTTGCAGCGCTTTTCGGAGTACTGCCAAATACCTCATTCTCGCAGAATGTAGGTCTTGTTTCAATGACAAAGGTTGTCAATAGATTTGCTATTTCAATGGGAGCTATATTCCTCATTATCTGCGGCTTCTGCCCAAAGATCGGAGCTCTCATGTCAATCATGCCTCAGTCGGTGCTCGGCGGAGCAGCTGTTATGATGTTTGCCTCTATCCTGATTTCGGGAATTGAGCTCATCACAAAGGAGCCAATCGGCAGCCGTGAGATTACAATTATCTCAGTTGCAATCGGTTTAGGCTACGGACTTGGCGCTACAACCGGTGCTACATCACATCTGCCATACTATGTACAGCTTATATTTGGCGGTTCAGGTATCGTGCCTTGCTCACTTTGCGCTATTCTTCTCAATATTATTTTGCCGAAGAAATCAAAGAGCGCACCATATATGTGGGATATGGACGAGAAAGATGATGTGAAGCGTGTGGATGACTAACGCTTAGGATTTTGAAGCCGTCCGGTGCATTAAGTACACCGGCGGCTTTATTGCTTGTGGAAAAGTATGGAAATATATGGAAAAAGTGATTTCAATAGTGGGCGCAGGTGGCAAGACCACACTCGTCCATAAGCTTGCAAGGGAATATCACAGGAAGGGAAAAGGTGTGCTTGTCACAACGACAACGCACATGTATGTCGAAGCAGACACTGACCTATCCTGCGATTTTTTTGCGTTAAGGGATAAAATAATAAAAGATGGATATTGCATGGCGGGGCAGAAAATATCAGGACAGAAAATATCAGAACAGTCAAAGCCAAAGATGTGCGGGTTGCCGTATGATTTGCTTGATAAACTGATTAAAGACATGCCACAGGAGCTGGATTATGTTATAATCGAAGCAGATGGGGCAAAGCACCATTCCCTCAAATATCCGGCAGCGGATGAGCCTGTCATATATCCGGATACCACAGATGTTATCATAGTGCTTGGCACATGGGAAAAGGGCAGGCTGTGTAAGGATGTTGTGTTCAGATATGAGCTTATGCAAAAGGAGCTTGGAACGGCAGAGGATGCAGTGGTTGATGATTCGGTTATAGACATGCTGCGTCAGGTTTATGTCAGAAAGCTTCGCGATAGCGGGTTTGAAGGGAGAATCTTAAGCTGTTTGGCGAAGAACTGTTAAATCAGCTTTGCGAATGTGCGTAGGGGTTGAATAGTTACAAACATGGAAATAATAAGGTAACAGGGTAACTAATTTTATGAGCGTGAATCAGAGCAATAATCAGATAATAAAGAAAAATTTGTTAATCATATGCCGGGGTGCAGGAGACCTTGCGACCGGCATTATCCACAGACTGCACCGTGCAGGGCATCGGGTGATAGCGCTTGAGACAGACTATCCGGCAGCCATACGGCGTCAGGTGTCCTTTTGCGAGGCCGTGTATGATGGCAGCGCAGCTGTAGAGGGTGTGACAGCCAGACTTGTTCCGGTCTTGACTGATGCAGAGAATGATACAGAGAGTGCTACAGAGACAGATGCAGAAACTGATGCAGAGATTGGTACAGAGACATATTCAGGGTTAAATGACACACCGACAGCTCATATTGCATCAGAAAAGTGGGATAGGTCAGCTATCGAAGCTGTGCTTGAAGCCGGAGAGGTTCCGCTTCTCATAGACCCCAAGGGTGAGTCAATTGCACTTTTAAAGCCGGATGTCGTGGTAGATGCCATAATAGCAAAGAAAAATCTGGGTACCACAATCGATATGGCACCGCTTGTGATAGGAGTAGGCCCTGGCTTTACGGCAGGGCAAGACGTGCATCTGGTGATTGAGTCCATGCGTGGGCACAATCTGGCGCGCATCATCACCGATGGCATGGCACAGCCAAACACAGGTGTTCCGGGAAATATCGCTGGCTTCACAAGTGAGCGTGTGATTCACGCTCCGGCAGCAGGCTATATACATGATGTCAGAAAAATCGGAGACATTGTGCAAAAGGGCGATGAGATAGCGCGGATATATCCGGATAAAAAAAGCTACGACAATGCATTGTCTGAATATGTCCCGGTAAATGCTACAATTACAGGTATCATACGAGGCCTTATCCGTGATGGGTATTATTTTAGGGAAGGCTTCAAGATAGCGGATATCGACCCGCGCGAGAGCGAGCTAACAAACTGCTTTACAATCTCTGACAAGGCAAGGAGTATAGCAGGCAGTGTGCTTGAGGCGGTATCGGCATTTGAGCACGGCGTAATTGATACATTGAATAATAAATGAGGGTAACTATTAAGGTGTTTTCAGTGGTTCTGAATAGCTACAGTGAGGATAAATAGATTGACGCAGGAAAACGAATTAGATATCAATAATCAGGAACAAAATACAGAAAAGCTCACACATTTTAATGAGGCCGGGGAGGCTCATATGGTGGATGTGCACGCAAAGGATGACACCTACCGCGTGGCGAAGGCCTGCGGCACGATAAAGGTAAATGACGCTGTATACAGGGCTGTATCTACGGGCACAGCTAAAAAGGGTGATGTGCTTGGAGTGGCTAGGATTGCGGGAATCATGGGAGCAAAGAACAATTCCATGCTTATTCCACTCTGTCATCCTATTGCCATGACAAAGTGTGATGTTGAGTTTGAGCTGGATGAAAAAAACAGCAGTATCACGGCAATCTGCACGACAGCCTGTGTGGGCAAAACCGGTGTAGAGATGGAGGCCATGACAGGCGTCAGTGTGGCACTTCTTACCATATATGATATGTGTAAGGCACTGGACCGCGGTATGGAAATCGGGCAGATACATCTGCTTGAAAAATCCGGCGGCAAGAGCGGGCATTACGTTAATGATCACACCTAAAAGTGTGACCGGCGACGATTACAGCCCATTTAAAATGTTGAATAGATAAAATACACAATTGATCAAGGATAACAGGGTGATGTAATGTATACTGTAGGGATTATAACGATAAGCGATAAAGGCGCAGCAGGCCGGCGCGAGGATAAAAGCGGCCCGAAAATAAGACAGCTGCTTCCAAAAGATAAGTATGAGGTGGTTTCATATAAAATCATACCGGATGAGAGAAAACAGATTGCAGACGAGCTGGTCAGGCTGTGTGATGATGTGAAATGCAATCTGGTGCTTACAACCGGAGGTACCGGTTTTTCGCCGAGAGATATCACACCGGAAGCTACAATGGATGTTGCAGAGCGTAATGCACCGGGTATCGCTGAGGCGCTGAGAGCGTACAGCATGAGTCTTACACCGCGCGCCATGCTTGGCAGAGGCGTTTGCGTCATCAGGAAAAACACACTGATAGTTAATCTGCCCGGCAGTGTGAAGGCAGTGTCGGAGAGCATGGATTTTCTGATGGGAAATATAGAGCATGGACTTGATATTTTACTGCAGTATGACAGTGAGTGCGGCCGGTGACAGAAATGCACGGGGGATGGTTTAGGACAGTAACTATTTACAAAAATAATATTTGGAGTGTGGGATTATATGAAGCTTATGAAGACAACTGAGGCAGTCGGACAGGTGCTCTGCCACGATATCACACAGATTATCCCCGGTGTGAAAAAGGATGCGGTTTTTCGCAAGGGGCATATTATAACAAAAGAGGATATACCGGTGCTGCTTAGCGTCGGAAAAGACACCATATATATATGGGAAAATGATGAGACCATGATGCACGAAAATGAGGCAGCAGAGGTGCTTTATCGTATGAGCGCATGTGGCACAAATAGCAATGAGACCGACGTCGAACGTCATTGTGAAGCCACACAATCCGGCGCTTTTGGTGGCACCGCAAGTAAAATGCATCCATCCCCTGTAAAGGAAGGCAAGATAGAGGTGATTGCTGACTGTGACGGACTGCTTAAGGTGGACAGCGAAAAGCTGAAAAAGGTCAACTCCTTTGGTGAAATGATGATAGCCACAAGGCACGGCAATACCACTGTGAAAAAGGGGGATAAGCTTGCCGGAACAAGAATCATACCGCTTGTCATAAAAAAGGATAAGCTAGAGGCGGCTTCGCACATATGCGATGACGGACCGATTCTTGATATAAAGCCGTTTGTGGTCAGAAAAGCAGCGATAATCACAACCGGAAACGAAGTGTATCATGGCAGGATACAGGATGCGTTTACCCCTGTAATCGAGAAAAAAATAGCAGAGTTTGGTGCACAGATGATGTTTCATGAGGTGTTTGATGATGATGACCAAAAAATAACAGACGGATGCTTACGCGCAATAGAGGCAGGAGCGGAGATTGTATTCTGCACAGGAGGAATGAGCGTGGATCCTGATGATAAAACACCGCTTGCCATAAAAAATACAGGCGCGCGGATTGTGTCGTACGGTTCACCGGTGCTGCCGGGAGCCATGTTTTTGCTGTCATACTATGATGCAGGTGACAGGCTTGTACCGATATGCGGACTGCCGGGCTGCGCCATGTACAACAAGCGTACAATATTTGATATTGTGTTGCCTAGGCTTATGGCACGTGATATGATTTTAGCAGATGAGCTTGCCGGACTTGGCGAAGGCGGACTCTGCCTGAATTGTGATGTCTGCACGTTTCCTAACTGCGGTTTTGGAAAGGGCTTTTAATATGCGCGATGGATTTGGCAGAGAGATTGACTATATGCGCATATCGGTGATAGATAGCTGTAATTTAAACTGCTATTACTGTAATCCTTGTAAAAATAATGAGCAATGTCGGGCGGTAAATATGCTTAGTGTGAAAAAGGTGCTTTGCATAGTCCGCGCAGCCACAAGGCTTGGAATCACGCATTTTCGTCTGACGGGAGGCGAGCCTCTTTTACATCCGCAGCTTGATGAAATGGTCTCACAAATCAAAAAGCTGCCTGGTGTCAGCAGCGTATCGCTTACTACAAACGCAGTACTGCTTGCGCAGCGCACAAAGCGGCTTAAGGAAGCCGGCATAGACAGCATAAATGTGAGTCTGGACACGATAGATGCGTCAGAATATGAACGCATCACACAAAAACCGCTGCTTAAGGAAGTGGAAGATGGAATCGATGCCGCCATAGAGTGTGGAATAAGAGTGAAAATCAATGCTGTGCTCACACCGCAGACAGATGTGGTGGCTCTCACACGATATGCTGCAAAGAAAGGCACAGATATCCGCTTTATAGAGATGATGCCGGTAGGCGAAGGACATACCAACGGAGTCGAGCCGTATGAGAAGGTTATTGGCACACTTTCAGGAGTGTATGGACAACCATGCTATATAAATACTGAAAAATCAAACGAAATTAATTCAGAATTTAATAAATATAATGAAGCGCAACAAACTCAGATAGAACAGCAGGCGAAGGAAAGCACGCAGACATATATGGGACGTAAGAATCCGGATAATGGTCCTGCAGAGTATTACATTTTTCCGGGGCTTGGTATCAGAGTAGGTCTGATTCAGGCAATCCATGGGAAGTTCTGCGATATCTGCAACCGCATACGTGTAACGGCTGACGGCAGGCTTATGCCATGCCTGGGAAGCAGCGTGACGATGGATTTAGTACCTGATTCATGGGATTTGACAGATGATTTGGAAAAAGATTTTGTGATAGCTCAGGCGCTAAAGGCCGCTATAAAGGCAAAGCCAAAATGTCATAATTTTAGTGATGAAGAGGTGCTACAGCCGGAGTCAGTGATGTATAATACAAACAAAAATAATGAATCAGAAAATGCAGTGACATATAAGAAAACAACAGAGATAAAGATGACAGGAATAAAAGCTGCAGGAGTAGATGCAGCAAGAAATATGAGCCGGATAGGAGGCTGATAGAAAATCATGGGAAAGCTTCTTGCAATCAATATAAGCAAAGAGAGAGGAACTGAAAAGAGAGAGGTGCCACAGGCGGAGCTTGTTGCAGACTATGGCATCATGGGAGATGCACATGCCGGAAAGTGGCACAGGCAGGTCAGCCTGCTTTCCGCGGAGAAAATAGAGGACTTCAGGGCAAGAGGGGCACAGATAGACAACGGTGCCTTTGGTGAAAATTTAATTATATCAGGATTTGATTTTAAGAATCTGCCGCTTGGAACACGCTTTTGCATAGGAGATGCTATTCTTGAGATGACACAGATAGGCAAGCAGTGCCATTCACATTGTGCCATCTACAAGAGGATGGGCGAGTGCATTATGCCAAAGGAGGGCGTGTTTGCAGTAGTCATAAGAGGTGGTCAGATTCATGCGGGTGACGAGGTGGAGCTGATTCCGGCCAACATATATGCTTCGATAAAGGACAGACCTGCGGACAGCCGTTGTGAGCTTTTGACAGTCATAGAAGGAGCACATGCCGGTGAAAAGGCACTCTATATAGATGGCAGAATAAGAGTGGCAAGTGGCAGTGTGTGGGCAGATGAAATAAATGACAATGATAATTCCATCGTGATGTTTAAACAGCAGATAGGCAGCAGACCACGCCTCATAATCTGCGGAGGAGGGTATGTGTCGGCGGCACTTGTACGCATGTCGTCACTTTTGGCGTTTGACATATGGGTGATAGAGGACAGACCTCTGTTTGCCGACAATGCAAAGCGCGCGGGAGCAGACCATGTGATTTGCGGCGATTATAAAAAAACTCTCTCAGAGCTTGTGCCGCAGCCTGATGATTACTATGTATGCATGACAAGAGGTCATCGCTTTGATATGGAGTGTCTTACAGAGATATTCAGAAAGCCCTATGCCTATGTGGGTATGATGGGCTCAAGGAAAAGGGCTGTGATAGTAAAAAAAGACCTTGAAGAATCTGGACTTTCACAGGAAATTATATCAGGATTACATTCTCCGATAGGTCTTGCAATAGGTGGACAGACACCGGAGGAAATTGCTCTTTCGGTGATAAGTGAGATAGTGAAGTGCAAAAATGAGCGCACAAGCTGCACTCAGGTGGATAACGAAGTGCTTGACGCACTTATTGAGGCGGCTAAGCAGCGTGAATCGGAAGCACAGAAGCCAGAAGCACAGAAGCCAGAAGCACAGATGACAGAAACACAGGAAGCAGAAGCGCAGACATCAGATGAGAAGTACATGCTGTGTACCATCATAAAAAAGAACGGCAGTGCACCGCGCGGAGTCGGCACACAGATGCTTGTGAGCTCAGACAACCGTATTGTCGGAACAATAGGTGGCGGCTGCGCGGAGGCTGAGGTTATAAGCCTCTGCAGGAGGCTCTTTCGTGAGCAGGGATTCAAATGCTCTACGATCGATGTCAGCATGAACACTGACGATGCTGAGAAAGAGGGCATGGTGTGCGGAGGCAGTATTTCGGTGCTGCTGGAGTCTGTGAAATAAAGATGAATAGCTATACAGCAAAATATTATTTTGGCAGTTGTTCAGTATTTTAAAAGCTTCGAGTAGCAGCGATATTAAAAGAGAGGTTAAACGTATGAGTTTAAGAAGAACAAAATCCGGCACTGACGGATCAGAAAAGGAACGCAAGGGCTTAAAGAGAAAATTTGCAGCATATGCAGGACTTGCGTTTGGACTTATCCTTATAGCAGGACTTTTTGCGGGCTGTGGAAAAAATGATATAGCAGATGCAGATGTCGATTTATCAATTTTTGCGGCAAAGAGCTTAAACGGTGTCATGGATGAAATTTGTGCAGCCTACACCAAGGAGCATCCAAATGTAAACTTCCAGAACAACTATGACAGTTCGGGAACTCTGATGGCACAGATTAAAGAGGGCGCGAAGTGCAACATTTTTTTCTCTGCAGGAGTGGCACAGATGGATGAGCTTCAGAATGGCTACGACGGAGGAAGCGTAGTGAACGATACTCGTGTTGACCTTTTAAATAATCAGGTGTGCCTTGTTACATATAAGAATAGTGGCACGGCAGTAACAAGCTTTGCTGACATTTCAAAGGCCAAAAATATGGCGCTCGCTGACGAAACGGTTCCTGTAGGACAGTACACCAGAGCAGCGCTTGTAAATTCAAAAATGGTTGAAGGCGATGCTTCAAAGCCACAGGATATTTCAGATTCTGATATCTCAAAGGCACTTGGCGGTCTGGAAATCAACAGCTGTGCCAATGTAGGTGCGGTTGCATCTGCCGTAGCTGAGGGCGCAAACGAGATAGGAACTGTTTATTACTCAGATACATTCGGATATGAGAATCAGCTCGATATTATAGAAAAGCTTCCAAACAGCTTAACAGGTGATGTCATCTATCCGATAGCAGCCTTAAAGGGAGACAGCACTACAGCAGACGAGCTTGAA